>JAEEGI010008332.1_pt1 | contig 22939 bp, 7 predicted proteins | sample 8958751 | NCBI WGS metagenome assembly JAEEGI01 (sample SAMN16246545, study PRJNA631951) | gut metagenome | biome: gut microbiome; feature: rumen; material: KS-attached | host: Bos | place: Iran: Karaj | collected 2018-10 | reverse complement strand
TTCACAAATTTTTTATTATTAAAATGTCATTAATAAGGATAATTGTAAATTATATTAATCAATAAAGATTGTTTTAGTTAGATATTTTTATTATTTTATTTTTTTAGATAAATATTGAGAATTTCTGTTATTGATAATATAAAACATCTTTATTTTGTTTTTTTTAAGAAAAAAATTTAAAATAATTTTAATTATTAATATTTATTCTTTAATTTAATGTCTCTTTATGAAAATATTATTTTAATTTCAGAGCTTCCTCATAATTGTAATGAAAGTCAAATAAAAGATTTTATTTTATCTTATGGTAAATTTTGTATTGATAATATAAATTTAAAAATAAGAAAAGGGAAAAAGCCAATAGCATTTATAAAATTTAAATATTTAAACGAATCAGATAAAGCAATAAAATTATTAAATAATCAAAATTTCAATAATTCCAAAATAAAAGTAAAACAATATATTCCAATTGAAGAAAGAATAAATCCTACAAATTTATTTATAGGAAATTTACCTAATGATATGAATGAAGAAGAATTATTTGAAATTTTTTCAAAATTTGGGAAAATTTCAATGTTAACAATAAAAAAATTACCCAATAATAATTCCCAATATGGAAAAATTAATTTTGAAAATAAAGAAGATGCAAATAAAGCAATTAATAAAATGGATAACTATTATATAAGAGGTAATAATTTAAAAGTAACTTATTTTATATCTGAAGAAAAAACAGATATTGAAGATATTAATTGTGAAGATGAATCTGTTCCTATGCTAATTATAAATAATCTTCCAAAATCTTTAGATAATTTAGATTTATTAAAAAATATTTTTGAAGTTTATGGAAAAATAAAAAAATGTGGAATTTTAAATGAAAATAATAATAAATTTGGAGTAATAATTTATTCTAAATATGAGGAAGCAGAAAATGCAAAAAAAGGAATGAAAGAAAAATTCAATATAAATCTTATTCCCAAAGATAAAAATATAATTGATAAAATTGACAATTGTGAAAAAGAAAAAAAAGATAATATATTTGAAAATTATAGATATGATAATATTTATAAAAATAATAATAAAACGAGTTCTTCAAGTAGTATAGCAACTTCAATAAATCAAAGTTTTATTTTTGTAAAAAAAGAATGTAATAATTTAATGATTAAAAATATTCCTAAAGATATTAAAGAAAGTGATTTAAAAAATTTTTTTTCTCAATTTGGAGAAATTAAAAAAGTTAAAATATTAACACATGCAAAACTCACAAATGTTTGTAATGAAAAAGGAGAAATAATAAATAAAAAGTTTGTTTTTGAAAGTTTAGGAAAAGCTTTAATTACATTTAAAAAAATTTCATCTGCAAAATTTGCGAAAGAATCAACTAATGAAAAAGAATTTTTAATAGGAAATAATTTAATTAAATGTGATATAGATTATGTAGAAAAAAAAGTTGACACAAGAAAATATCATAATTTAATTTTAACTCAAATTTCTCAACCTGTTTCTTTAAATTATTCAAATAAAACTTTAACTGAATTATCAAATGGAAATAATAATTTTGATAATGAAATAAATCATAAAAATGAACGTTATTATCATAATAATCATAATGTTAAAAAAATAACAGTTGAAGAAGAAAATTTATTAGAAATCGTTAAAAATCAATTAAAAATTGAAAATCCTGATGAAAGAACTGAAGCTCTTGGAGAAACTATATATTATTTTTTAATAAAATTTATTCCTGAATATAAATTAAATATTACAAAAGGAAAATGTGATGATGATTTTTTATGTTCAAAATTAACAGGAATTTTAATTAAAACTAAACAAGAAAATTTAATCCAAATTTTTAGTAAAACTACAAGATTATATAATGCTCTTAAAGAAGTTTTACTTAATTTAATGAGAAATAATAAATTATATGAATAAAAAAATACAATTCGATTTAAGAATTGAGAATACTTTTAACTTTTTTAATAAATTTATTTTTCTATATTTATATATTTTTTCAAAAAAATCTCTTGAAAAATAAATAAATATATTATAAATATAATCAGAAATTATTTATTAATTTAAAATTCCAAATAATTAATAATATATAATAATATGAGCCTAAAAACTTTAACTTTTAAACCCTTCTTTTTTATTATAATAAATCCACAAAAAGTAAAATATAAAAAATATATTATACAAAAATTACTTTGAAAAAAATACAATTTTACATATATCATTCCATTTCACTTTTTATTTTTTCTTCAAATAAATTAATAAATTGTTTATATATATTACTTTCTCTTATCTTTTCCTCATTAATTTCTTTTTCATCATATTTTTTAATGATAATTTCATTTTCCATTTTAACAATATTTTCATTTTTCCAATTATCAATAACAATAACTAATCCATTATCTAATTTATCATTAATCCAATTTCCAATAACAACAACATTATTCTCTTTATAATAACATCCTCCAATTCCATTTTTTTTATCATTTTTAAAATATCCAATATATTTTTTATTTTCTTCATTTAAAATACCAAATCCCTCAATAGAATTATTTATCCATTGTCCATTATAATATTTTCCTTCACTCCATTTAAATATCCCATTTCCATTTAATAAATCTTCATTAAAATCACCATAATATTCAGAACCATTTGATAATGTTAATTTTCCTTTTCCATTTTTTTTTCCTTTTAAAAAATTACCAATATATGTTGTGATTCCATTTTCATTTTCTATTATTTCTTTTCCTTCACCATTAATATTATCATCAAACCAATCTCCATCATATATTTTCTTTTCAATAATATTTTCATTATTAAAACTAATTTGTTTAGAATAAGAATTAAATTTAGTGTTATTATTATTAAATTTCTTATATATTTCTATTTTTCCTTTACCATGTTTTTTTCCGTTAAGAAAATTACCTTTATATATTGAATTATCTTTAACTAAAATTCCAGTTCCATTAAATAAGTCATCTTTAAAATTTCCTTCATAATAAGAACCATCTGGAAAAATTAATTTTCCTTTACCTTGTTTTTTTCCATCTATAATATCTCCTATAAATTGTGTTTGATTAGGAATTTCATATTTTGAAGAATGATGATTTATTGAAGATAAATTCCATGAATTTGAGGAATGTCTTGTATCTGATAAAGGAATTAAAAATGAATGTACTATTGTATTACTATTATTATTATTATTTATTATTGTTTTATTTATTGTTGATTTTTCTTTTTTAATATCATTTAATGCTTTTTCATTTTTATTTTTTAATACTTCTTCATTCTCTTCATTACATGAAGAACAAAAATCTGATTGATTACCCATTAATTTATTATTTTTTCAATTAAATTCATGAATAAATTTAATTTAATAACTACATAAAAAATAATCATATATTATATTTAATAATATTACAAAAGAAAAGAAATTAAAAAATTATGAAATATATAATTAATTCTTTCATAATTTATTTATAAACCTTCAATTTTTAAATATTTATTATCTGCTTTTTCTAATTGTTGTGCAATATTAATTAATAATTCATATCTTTCATCATTTTCACAATGATAGCATACAGAAATTAAATTATCTTGAAAAAAAGATAATTTTCCAAAATTTTTATGAACACCTTTAATTTTCCCTTTTGAATGCCAAATTAAAGAATATAAATAATTTAAAAAGGGTAAATCTATTTTATCCATTTCTTCTTTTGTAATTGTACCATTGTTTAAAAGATTATTAGATATATTGTAAAATTCTTCTATATTTTTATTAGGTTTTTTATCTTTTGAAGTTATTGCTTTTGTTTTTTTCTCAAATTCATCAACTGAAATTCCTAAAAATGAACAAACAAATTCTTTTGAGGCTGGCCAAATATTATTTATATATTCCACTCTACTTTTTTCTTTAATAGAATCAAAAAAATTAAAATATTGTAAATAGTTTTCATAAGATGAAAAAATCTCATTTGTCGTTGACAAATGAAAATTTATGAATTTTTTAATTATTTCAATAATATAATAATTATTAATTGAATAATAAATGATATCTTCTGCATAATTTTGTATTTGTAAATAGTCATCATTAAATAGTTTTGAAATAAAGTTTAAAAAATAATTATAATAAAACTCACTTACATTATTTATATCAATTTTATGAGATTTCAAATCTTCATCTCCATTGTCACCAAAATCATAAATATTATCAAAAGCTTTAATCATAAAATCTTTAATAATTGTATTATTATTCAAAATATTATTCTTTAAATTTTCCTGAGTTTTAGTAATTATTTCAAATAAAAAATATTCCAAAATATTTTTAAAATTATCGTTGTAAATCATTTTACTCAAATAAATATTTTGTAAAATATTTTCAGTACTTTTAGCATTCATAAAACTTAAATTCATTTCCATAAATAATTTGGAATTAAAAGCATTAGGCATAATAACATATTCACAGCAACAACCTACAGTAATTTTTCCTCTACTTACTCCAAAAAGAACAATATAAAAATGAATTAATTGACAATTTAAATTAATTAAAAAAGAAAGATTATTTGGTGAAATTGCAGCTAAATTTTCTTTTGTTCTATGTAATATAATTTCTCTTTCATTTTCTTTATTATTTAATTCATTTTTTGGATTTACTATTATTCTATCTTTTTCTTCTGTTTCATTTATTACATTAAAATCATTATTATTCTTAAATAAACTTGCATAAACTGAAACTTGATAATCTGCTTTTAATTTTCCAGATAAATTTCTAAATATAAAAGGATGAGGAACTACATTTAATCTTACTTCATTACATTCAATTGTTCTTTGATTTATTTTATTATATATTGGAGATGCATCTAATGTTATATGATAATATTGAAAAGAAATTTTAGAATATCTATTTAATACATTTGAAATTTTTGATTCTATTGGTTGTGGAAAATTTTTTGGAACATTATTATTACAAAAACAAATTATAGGATTCATAAAAATATATTCTGTGTCATATATTCCAATATAAGGTATTGAAATCATTTGAAGAATTTCACATTTTTCAGTATAATTTTTTAAAAGAGTATTTGACACTCGTTGATTATAATTTATTTTTTTTTCCATATTAAAATAAGTGTTTTCTTTGTTAAAATAAAAAAATTAAAAAAATAGAAATTTTATATATATAATTATTATTAAAAATTTCAATTAATTTAATAATAAGTAAAAACTGAAAATTAATATTTATCATTATATATAATACAAATAAATCTAAAAATAATCTTTAATCATAAAAAGAATAAATATATTTTTAATGTCATTTTGTGTTTATTTTATTCTGATTTACTTTTATTAGAACTTTTATCAGAATTTATTTCATTCGAATTACTTTTATTATCACTTATTTTTGATTTAATTCCTTCCAAATTACTTTTATTATCACTTTTTATTTTTTTACTTTCATTTAAATTATTTTTATTATCTTGATTATCATTTGAAAATTTACTAATATCATTTTTATTAGTTTTAATCTGTGAAGATTCAGAAAAATCTTTTTCATTTTTTTTTTTATCATCATTATCCATATTAATTAAACTTATTTTAAAATCATAATTATTAATTGAATTTTTAGTATTTTGCCTGCGGAAAGTTTTTAATATATCATTATTTCCAAAAATAGAACTTCTCCTATTTTTCCTAACAGAAGCTCTTTTAGAGAAATCAAAATTAGATTTAATGGAATAAACACTGGATCTTCTTTTTTGAGAACTTTTTTTTCTTTTTTTTAAATTATTATTTTCTCTGATAATTTTAATTTTATCATAATACATCCTTCTAGCTTTATAAAATTTATATAAATCAATTAATCTCTTTGCACATAGTTTTTTAGCAAGAGCAGAGTTTTCTTCTCTTCTTTCAATATTAATAAAAAAAGGTTTAAGTGTTTTTTTATCATATTCTGCTTCCCACATTTTTCTACTATATTTACAAACTTCACCTCTTCTTAATTTTTTAAAAGAAACATTTTTACCAATAGAAACAGCATATTTACTTACAGAAAAACAAGCATCAATATAATGTATATATAAATCGTCTGCACCATGACCTTCTAAATGTTTATGAATTTTCTTATATTCTTCTTCTTCTTCTTTACTTAAAATATTATTTTGACCTGAGCCTGTGTGATCTTTTTTAAAAATATCATATGCTAAAATACTATATCTATTCATTATTTGCATTACTTCAATATCAGATGTGTAAAATTTTAAATTTTTACTTATGTATATTTTATTCTTTGGAAAAATTTCTGTAAATTGTGAATTTGAAATAAATTGACTTGATGCTCTTGATAAATGGAAATTTGATTGAGAAACGTCAAAATTATTTGATGTATTTAAATGACGAAAAGTTGATAATCCTTCTTCATGATTTGATTCTTGATATTTTATTCTTGGACTTTGTAAATTTGATTCTATATTGCTGTCAAATTCAACATGTAAATTTCTTTTATTTGGATTTAAAAGATTATCATTCACAATTATTCCATTAATATTTTTATTATCAATATTTTTATTATTTTTTGGCTCCCCTATAATTATATTACTCAATTTTCTCAGAAAACTAAAACCAGTTTTACTACTTCTTCTTTTTTTTCTTGCTTCCTTTTCTTCTAATTTTTTCCTTTTGATTTCCTCAATTAATCTTTGAAATTCATGATATTCATCTTTTTCTCTTTTACTTTTAACATTATTTGAAACTAAATGTCTATCATAATTATAACCAATAGGTGGTTGTAATTCTTTCATCATTAAAACAAATTGATAAGGTTTAACAACTTTAGTATTATTGGGATCATATTCTTCCCATAAAGCAACAAATTTTTCCATATATTCTTGTGGTAAAATACCTTCATTTTCAAAAACACTTTCTTCAAATCCTTGAATAACCATAACAACACATAAATTCATAATAAAAACAGGACAAATAATTACAAAAGAAATAAAATAAACATATGAAAAAGCATTTCCACATGAAAATCTTCCTAATTTTGATATTGCTGTATAATTAATATATTGTTCATCCCAACATGTTACATTATATGATACACAATAAAAATCATGTTTATATACATATGATGTTGGGTCTCTACAATCATGATACGCTAATTCATTCATTAATTCATTCCAATCTTCTCCTGTTGTTACTTGAAGTAAAACTAAACATGAGGAAAGGAAATTTCTAAAATTTGCATTTGTATTTATTTTTTTTCTAAAGGGAACTGAAGCAAAAACATTCATTCCTATATTTCCATATATTAAAAAAATAAAACCAGCAAATACAGCTACATTTCCTAATGAAGGTAATTCATATAATAATGTATCTAATAATGCTCTCATTCTACCCTCTTTTGATAATAGTTTTACTATTTCAAATAATCTTAGAAATCTTAAACATAAGGGTACTGAATCAAAAGTGGATTTTAATACATTATCCCAATGAATATAATCTATTGGAATTGTTAAATCTATTAAACCTACAATTATAAAATCAAATATATTCCACTTATAATGAAAATAATCTTTCCCATAAACCCATATTTTTAATATTATTTCAGAAGTAAATAAAAATTCACAGAAATAATCAACAGTTAAAAAAATATATTCACCAACTTTACTTTCATGATGTAATCTAAATATTAAAGCAATAACAGATAAACATATAGTAATAATCATATAAATTTCATATTTTTTAGATTCAAAAAATATATGAATATAATCAACAAGTTTTTTATCTCCTGCAACAACAAATTTTTTTTTTGGATGAAATTTCATAACAATTCTTTGAGCTTGAATCCAATCTTTTTCAGCTTCATTTAATAAAGCAAAATGAAATCTTTTAGCTTTTAAAGTTCTAAATTCTTGGATAATAATAGCAAGTATCATATCTAAAATAAAAGTGTTTCCAATAAACATAACAATAATATAAAATAACCAAACCCATTTAGTTCCAACTTTTTTTCCTGCAACTTCCATTTCTTGTACCCATTCATCTTTTAATATTAATTCAAAAGTTGATTTTAAACCATAAACAAAATTAGCATAATTTTCCCTATTAAAAATCCAATTTCCTCCATTATTAATACATTCTTCTTCTGTTTGAAGTGAATAATCATTATCACATACATATTCTAATTTACCTTTAAATAAATTTATTCCTAATAATGTAAACATAAAAAGATATAAAAAGATAAATAATAATAAATTTATCATTGCTGGAATTGAAGTAATTATAGTTTCCATCATTAAAGATAAATTTTCACTTCTAATTAAAATTCTAATTGGTTTAATTGATCTTAAAGATCTTAAATATCTATATTGAGTGGCAATATTAAAAAAACCTAAAATACCAATAATACAACAAAAACAATCAATTATATTTATTATATTTCTTAAATAAGCATTTTTATCTAAAAAAACACCATCAGAAATAATTTTTAAAGTTAAATTACAAACAAAAATGCAAGTATAACATTGATTAGCTCTTTTAGAAAATTTTGCAAAATTTGATTTTGGATCTAACCAAGGATTATCAAAGCAAATTAAAATAGTATTAGTCACAATTAAAACAAAAACAATATAAGAAACATATCTATTATAAACAAAGTCATGAATTTTTTTTCGAATTCTCCAATTTTTTCCAATAATAAAACAACTGGCTTTACTAACATATCTATAAAATTTTTCCCAAAAAGATTTATGTTCTTCTTCTTCAGAATCTTCATCAAAAGAATATTCAGGAGCTACAGAAAATAATCCATAATATTTACTTCCAGAATTAATAGAATTTAAAGTTTGATTTCTTGAAGCTGCAAAACTTGAAAGTAAACTTTTATTATTTCCTTTATAAGAATTTTTTTGATCATTTGGAATTGAAACAATATCATAATCTGTTGTATTTATTGAAGGCATTTCTTCATCTTGAGGAACAATTTGTAATTTTTTATTTTCTATTGTTAATGGATTTTCTATTTCATTTTCGCTTTCATTTTCTTCTATAACCATATTTTCTGTATATTTTTTGTTATTATTTATTGAATTTTGAAAAGAATTTTCATTTGAATCTATTTCTGAAAATATTTCTGATTCTTCTAAATTATATTCATTTAGATCATAAAAATCTATTTTTTCTAATTCATCTGAATAAAATAATTCTACTTGAACTTTATTTGTATTTTTTATTAATACATCATCAAAATTAAATATTTTCATATTATCTATTTCTTCAAAGTAACCTCCATTTTTTAAAGCATATTCACTCAAATGTCTTTGCATTACATGGATTTTTTTTTTTTCTCTTGTTATAAAATTTATTTGTGTTTTTTTTAGCAATTCAAAAGGACTTTCACTTAAAGAATAATTCGGTTTTATATGTTCTATTCCTTTTAAATAAGATTCGATTTGAATGTCAATTGGTTTTTTTTTAGATATACAATTTATATTTATTGATGTTGAATAATATATCATATCAAGACGGAAATTGTGGATAGAAAAATTTTTTTCAAAATGTCTTTTTGCTAATTCAAATTGTTCTATTAAATAAGAAAGAAACATTTTCATAATAATAATTTGTCCAAATAAAACCATTAAAAAATAATAAATTATAACTTGAACCTTACTATTTTTTTTGCTTCTATAACAATCATAAAATAAATCAGCCCAATGATCTCCAATAAGTATAATTAAAACAGAAACTAAACTATTAATAAAAGAATCGAAATTATAATATTGAGAATCAGCCTGAGCGAAAAATTCTCCATTTTTATATTTTAATGAATCATGAAAGAAAGAATAGCCTAATAAACTGAAAATAAAAAGATAAAGAAAAAAAATAAAAAAAAAATCCATCATTCTGGCAATAGTTCTTTCAATACTATCTAAAATAATAGCAAAATTTTCCCATTTTCTAAATAATTTAAATATTCTAATTATTCTTAAACAAGTTAAAACACTTCCTTCAGTAGCTTCAGAATGATGACTAATAACTCCAGATTCTTTTAAAATAACTTCTCCTAAAGCAATCATTACAATTGTAAAATCCCATATATTATATCCATATTTAAAATATTCTTTTGGATTAAAAGCAAATAAAGCTAATATTATTTCTAAAACAAAAAAACCTACTAATATTGAATTAAGTGTTTCATGAAGTCTTTCTTCTTTTTTTGTTATTCCTTTTCTTTCAAAAGCAAATACTATTCCATTTAATATTATACATAAATAAAAAAATTTTTGAACTATTGGTTGTTCATGAATAATATAACAATAATATCCAAAAGTAAATCTCTTATGATAAGGGGTTAATCTTTTAATTTTTTTAAACCATTTAATTTCTTTTAATGAAACAATTAACTTATTATAAAGAGCTTTTGTAGTTCTTTTAATGTCTCGATTAAAATTAATTAATTTATATTTTCTTTTTATTTTATTCATTTCTTGTAAATTAGTCATATTAGCAGAATTAATATTTAAATTAACAGTAATTTGATTGTGACTTCCTTTAGAATAAACACTGGAACCATTACTTGCAGTTTGATTAAAATTTGACATACTTTGATCACCAATTGCCATTTTAATTCTACTTGGTTTTTTTATTCCTCTTTTTGCTACAGAAATACTTATATTAACATCTTCCCTATCTTTATTAAAATTATATAATAGTAATGCTGTTATCAAATTTAACATAAAATAATGATTAACCACTAAACAAAAAAAAAAAAATATCAAAGAAATATAATAATTATATCCATCCATCATCATAAACATTAAATCAACCCAACCTTCAGAAGTAGCAATAAAAACAACAACAAAAAGAGAATTAATTAAATTATTAAAATTTGTCAAACCATAATTATAACTTTTCTTTTTTCCATTTTCATATAAATTAGGGGTTTCATAAGGAAAATCACTAGGAATAAAATATTTTTTTTCATAATAAAAATCCCAAGTACTTAAACAATATTCTTTTCTTCCTCCACAAGTAATTTCTCCTCCACATAAATGACCAGAATATTTAGGATCAATTGGTAATTCTCCATTTATTGGAATTAATGAAGTTCTACATATATAATGAAATCTCTCATCAAAAATTGCAAAACCTAATAAACCAAAGAAAAAAAATACAAAACATAATATTACTATTATATCAACTAAATCATTCAAACAATTTAAAAGTGAATTAATAAATTTTCTTAATGAAGGTAAAGCAGAAATTGTTTTTAAAGGACGAATTAATCTTAAAGCTTGAATTGAATTTAAATTAGTTTTTAAATGAGGAAATAAAAAAAGTATTCCAGATATGACAATAATAAAATCAATCCAATTCCAAGGATCTCTTAAATATGAATAATCATCAAAGAAAAAACCATAAGCAATAATTTTTAATAAACATTCAATTAAAAATAATAAAGTAAAAAGATCATGAATATAATCAGAATAAAGTTCAAATTTATCTATTGTTTCTAATAATAAAAAAATACAATTTAAAACTACAATTATATTCATTGTATGTATAAAAATTCTTGTTGAAATTATTTTTTGAATACAATATCGAAATTTATTATTATGCCCAAAACAAAGAGCTGTGTTTGCAAATAGAATTCCTGAATCTCTGCTAAAATAACTTGAACCATTTAAATGACTACTTGTTACTGATCGATTTTCTGACATATTTGTAAAACTTATTAAATCATCCTTTTTTTTTACTTTTTTGTTTTTGTCCTGTGCTTCAACAGGCATTAAATTAATTATAATTTGATTTTTGTTTTTAGGAAAATTTAAAAATAATTATGATAAAAATAATTATCTTATTTCATTCTATTTAAAAAATTTGAAACGTTTTTTAGGAATTAATAAAGGGAACACAGCACTAATTTATTTTTTTTAGAAAATTCCGATTATTTAAGTGATAATATTTAATTCAAAAAATAAATAATTATATAATAAAATCATTAAATTTATTTTTTATATATTTTTTTTAAAATGTATTTAAAGATTGAAAAAATTAATTATATTTTTTTCAGTTCAATAATTTAAAAATTGAAATTAAATAATTTATTGTAAAGATATATATAAAAAGATTATTTATTATTTTTCAAACATTTCTTCTATGAAAAACTTTTAAATTGACTAATTTAAAATAAATTAAAATATTCTTAATAATAAAGAAAATTGAAAAACTGGAAATAAATGTTAAAATACATAATTTTCCTAAAAAATAATTAATTTTTCCTTGATTAATATCTTTTAAATTTCCTTTATCAAAATAGAGTAAATAAGAGAAAATAAGTTGAAAAAGATAAAAACATAAGAACCTAATAAGAGAAGTATTTTGGCTAGTCATATTAAACATACAATCATCACTTTTAACATTATATTCAAGAAAATCATGATGGTCTTTTCTAAAAATAAAACAATATTCAAAATAAATTCCAAAAATTGCTCCTAAAAATTCAAAAATACTAACTCTTTTAATAAAATTTCCTCTATCAAAAAATATTTGATTAATCTGACATTTTTTATCTATTAAATCTATTGTTGCTCGAGAAGGAGATTCTAAAATAATTTTTGAATGTAAATAAGTTATGGTAATCCAAAGAATAAGAAGTAAAAATGAAATTAATTTAAAATTTTGAATAAATTTCATAAATTGTCTTCCGTTATCGAATTTAATATCAAAAACATCAAAATAAATTTTATATATTGAATACCCGATTGCAAGTCCAATTAATAGTTGATTTAAATAATGGACATTTTCATATAATCTTTTTAAATATATATAAGTAATATTTAAAAAACAGAAAATCCAAAGAATACTTTTAAATAATTTAGATTTTGTTTTATAAGTAAAAGCTTTATAAAAAACAGCAAATATTACAAAAGAATTAATTGCCATTGTCGCAGGAGATCCATAATCATTTGGACAATAAGTTGGAATTAAATTTGAATTATTCCAAAAAGGCCTTTCATCTAAATAAAAAAACTTTAAAATTCCATTTATAAATATTGTTATACAATCAAGAAATAAAAATGATAATGCAGATGGAACATTCACGTAATTTAATATTAAATATAATAAAATATATTTCCCATTTATTGAATAAAAATCTATAGTTCTTAAATATTTTTGAGGCAAAGCTCCACTAAAATATTTTAATGTAATTTCTTTTAAATCATCTCTAAATACAAATTCTAAAGATAAACAAATAAAAAGGAATATAAAAATTTTAAATAAATTTTGATTCTTTGGATCAATTAAATATTTATCTTTATAATCAATATTTATTTGTACTTTCATATTATTACTATTTAGAGGCAATGTTTCTAATTCAATTTTATTATTCTTTTTCTTTTCAAAAGTTGGTGTTTCATTTTGTTCACTAATCATTTATAAAAAAATTAAAAAATTATATATAAAAAATTAAAAATAATTAAATAATAATTAACCTTTATTTGGCATTTTAGTTCTTTTTAATAATTTCAATTTATTTGAAGAAGCTTCAATTGGATCAACTTTTGTAATTTGAAGAAAATCAGTTAATTCTTTATTATCAATAGAATTATTAGATAAATTATCTTCATTTTTAGGAAAATTTTCATTAAAATTATTATTTACATTTGATTTCCCCATATCTACTTTTGACATATTATAATTACTTTTAATAGTACTATTAAAATTACTTCCTGTATTATTCATCATATTATATTCTGCAAAATTCATAATATTATTTACCCTTTGTTTAGTCTGTTCTCTAATTTCATCTTTATTAATATTATAAAGATTTGGTTTATTTTCTTCAATTATACCATAAGTTTTTTGTTTAATATCATTTATATCAGTATCATCAATTACTTTTTGATATTCTAATTCAGGAGAAATTTCCATTTCATTATTTGAAGATATTTGATTTATATAATTATAATTATTTAATTCATTTAAATTTTCCAACCTATTATTTTCTATTTTTAAATCACTGCATATTTTTACTAATTTTTTATTCTCTTTTTTTAATTTTGATGTTATTTCTTTTTCTTTTACTAATTTTGTTTCATACTCTTTTATAATTCTTTCTTTTTCAATATTAAATTGTTCTTCCATTTCTTCTGTTCTTTTCATTAAGTTTTCAACAATAACTTTTACTTCATCTTCTTTTTGAACTTTATCGTTTAATTCATTTATTAATTCTTGATTTTTATTTTGTAAAATTCTTTCATTTGAAGAATATTCATTTTTAATTCTTTGAATTTCAATATCTTTTTGTTTAATTAAACTTTTTAATTCATCAATTTTTTGTAATAATTCATTATTATTATTGTTTTTCACATTTCTCTCTTCATTATTAATTTCATCGAAAGAACTTTTAGCAAAAAATTTCATATAATCAACTGAATCATCCATAATTTTATTATTATTTGTATTTGTTGAACTTTTCATATTTTGATTTATATTTCCTTCTTTACTTTCTTTTAATGATAAATTTATATTTGCTAATTTTGTTATTTTTTCATTTAAAGTTTTATTTTGACTTTTTAATTCTAAATTCTCAGCATTTAATCTATTAATTTGTTCATTATAATTTTTTAAAGCTATATTATTTGCATCATCGATTGAAGTTTTATCTTTTAATAATTTATCTATAGTATTATTTAAATCATTTATTTTTGAATTTAAAATTTTTATTTCAAATTGCCCTTTTTCAACTTCATATTGTTTACTTTGAACATTTTGTTTTTCACTAAAAATTTGATTTTTAAGTTCATCTATTTGTTTTATATAATTTTCATTTTTTGAATTTAAATTATTTACCTCATCTTTAGTTCTTGTTAACTCATTTTCAATAAATTGAACTTTTTGATTTGCTAAATATATATTTGTAGTATTTTCTTGTTCTTTACCTTCTAAAATTTTTACTTTATTTTCTACTCCTGATTTTTCTTTCATTAAAGATATATTTTCATTATTTAATTTTGAAATTTTAAATTGTAATTCATCTAATTTTTGCTTTTGTTCAATTGATTCTAATGTTAATTTTTCCTTTTCATTTGTTAAAGAATCTATTTTTTCATTTAAAGAAGTTTTTTCTCTTTCATAATTATTTTTCTCATTTTTATTATTTAAATCTGATTCTGAAATTTTATTTTTTAAATTTTCAATTTCATTTTTTAATTTATTGGCATTTTCATTTAAATTTTTTACCTCTTCTTGATGTTTTTGATTAATTTTATTTTGGGCAAATTTATTATATTCATCATTTTCCATTCTTTGTGATTTTTCATACTTTAATTTATTATTTAAATCATTTATATTTTCATTTAATTTTGAAATTTCTAAATCCTTTTTTGATATTATATTTGATATAGAATCAAATTTTTCTTCATATGCTTTTAAATCACTGTCTCTTTCTTCTATTAATTGTAAATTTGATTGATATGCTGATTTTAATTTATTTATTGAATCTGACATGTTTTCTATTGTTTTATTTTTTTCTGTTAATTCATTTTGGAGAGATGAAACTTTTTGAAGTAAAATATTTTTTATTTCATTTTCTTTGTTTGTTATTAAAGATTTTAAATCATTCAAATTCATATCATTTGGATTTTTTAAATATAAATCATTATCATTTTTATTTTCAGGATTCATATTTAATATTAAGTATATTTAATTTCATTATTTAGAAAAATTATAAGTATATTTAAATAAAAAATTAACATTAGAATATATATATTAATTATTGAAAAAAAATTTTTGTTTTTCCTTTTTTGAAAAAATACCAAGAAAATTTTTTATATTTATTAATTCTTTAAAATATAATAAAATTTAATAATTAATTATTATTATTTAAACTTTTAAAATAAATAAATTTAAAAATTCAAATTATTAAACTCTAAAATTTAAAATATAAAATGTAAAACTGAATTATTCCAATTCAATATTTGATTTTATAATGAATTATTTTATCTTATCGTTTATTTTGAATTTTTAATTATTTATATCAGCAAATTTATAATTTTTTTGTTTCCACTTTTTTAAAACTAAATTCTAGATTTTTATTTTTTGTTTTGATATGACCCATTATTTTTTATTTATCAATTATATAAAAATATTTATGATTTATTTGAGATAAAAATATTAAAAAATTGTTATTGCATTAAAAAAAATAATTTTCAAATATTCCCTTATTCACCATTTTTTATTTTCTTTAATTTAGATTTTTCTATAATTTTTAGGATTAAAATTTTTTTCTAATAATCATTTTATTTTTTAATTATGGAAAAGATATTAATTGAATATTCAATAAATGAACTTGAAAAAACTAATTGTTTTCAATCAGAAATATTTTTTGAAATTCTAAAAATAATAGAAAATATAATAAACAGAAATTATTTAGATATTAATGAGCAAAAATATTATTTAAAACAATGTTTTTCAAAACTTGAAAAAGAAAATTTATCTGAAATCATTATACAAAAAAGAATGATATTTAATTATTTTGAAAAAATAATTCTAAATAACTATGAAGAAAAAAGAATTTATATTCTTTTATTAAAATTATATTTATCAAATGATGATTTAGAAAAAGAATTATTATCATTACTCTCTTATTTTTTAAAATGTATAAATTTAACCAGAAAAGACATTCATAATATTTATGGATTATTTTCTAAATATCAAAGAGAAAGTAAACTTAATGGAAAAAGTTTTGATAAATTTATCAATTATTTATCTGTAATATACAATTATAAAGAGTATAATCAAAATTATCCAATTATTAATTATTTTTCTATTATTCCAGGGAATGGGTTTTTAATGAAAATTCCTCATCATATAGATCAAAAATATTTAACAATTGTTTTTTCATTTAAACCTCTTCATTTTAATCAAATATCTACAATTTTCACTGCTAAAAAAAATAATGAAGTTCAATTATTTTTGATAACTTTAAACCAAAAAAAATTAAAGTTTTCATTAAAAGATAAAGAAAAAAAAGATATAGGAGAAATTAATGAAGGTTGGAATAATTTATATATTTATATTGAAATAAAAAAAGGATTAATTTACATTAATTTAAATAATACTCACAAATCAGAAAATAAATTTCCTGAAAAGAATATTATTTCTGAAATTCATTTGTTTGGAAATTTTACTGGAGAAGTAACTTCAATATATGGTACATTTAAAAAAGGTGTAATGGCAATTAAAATAGATGAAAGTATTATATCTATTAGCAAAGAACCTGAAAATAAAGATTTAAATTCTTTTGATTATAATGAACAAAGTATTGAGTATAAACAAGGCTTTTATTATATTGAACAAAAAAAAGAAAAATTAAATTTATTACCATATAATTTTTTTTTTGAGGATAAAAAAGAAAATTTAAAAAATAATCAAATAAATAAAGAAAAGAGTTATGAAGATAATCAATTAAAATTTTTACTTTCTCCTTATCTTTATATAAATACTATAGATAATCAAAATATTTTGAATGATTATTATTCTTTTTTCACTTGTAAAATTTCTAAAATCATTCTTCATAATTATGAAGAATATAATGGAAATATGATTTCTTTAGGAAATATTAGTGTTTTGTATCCTATTTTTATTATTTTAAATAATGAAGAAATTAGAACTCCAGAAAGAGTTAATAAATTGTTATTAATTTTTATTAATTTGTTAAACAACAAAAACAATTTGAATGAATGTCATAATATTAATTTTTGGGATATAATTTGTCAAATTTTAGAGAAATGGCCTATTGAATTTTTTAATGATGAATTGTTAGATACTATTTATACAATTTATGATATTGTAAATCAAAAAGAAGAAATGAACTTGTTTAGTTTTTATTTACCCAGATATAGAAAAAAAATATTATATATGTTAAATTATAAAATTATTGATTACATAAATTCTCAAGATAATAATAATAATTTAGAAGAAATCAAAAAAATACTATTAATGATTATAAAATTAATGAATATAGAAATTCCAAATTTTCAAAATAATGAAAATTTAATAGAACAAATTTATATTTTATATAATAAATTTTTTGAAAAGAAGGAAAAAGAAAAATTTTTTGATGATATTATTTTACAATTTTTGCATAGTTATTTATTATTAGAAAGTAAAATACAAAATAATAAAGAAAAAGTAAATATAAAAGAACAATATTTTCCTAAATTAGTAAAAGAATTATGGAAAATGTTTGAAACAAAAGATTTTCAAAATTATAAATTTGATGAAGAAAAAGATACAGAAAAAATATTATGTATATATATTCCGATTTTATTTATGCTTCATTTTCATTTTAAAAATAAAACAGAAATTTTAAATCAAATAAGAGAAAGAATTATTTCTCTTTTTTATAAAAGCATAAAAACTTTTTTTTATCAAAATAAACTTGTATTTTCCTTAATGAAAGCTGATTTTCAAATAAATGAAAATAATTTGATTTCAATATCAGAAAATTCAATAAATAATTTATGTATCAAATTTCCTTTTCAAGAAATAAAATTATTTGATTATTTATTTAAAATTATTGAAAATGATAATGAATTTAATAAAGAAAAAGATGATCCTATTGAAACATGTCAAGGAGATTATTTTTTATATTTAATTATTATATCTATTTCTTCTTTAAATAAAAGAAATCCTTTTTTTGTTTTATACTCTAAAATTAGTTTTGAATTTGTTAAAACATTATATCATTTTTTAGATGAAATAAAAGGTAAAAACCCAAAAGAAATAGGAATATTACCTTACCATAAAGTATTTATTAAATATTATTTATTTTTAGCAGATTCTATTGTAAAATTGAAAAGAGAAAAAATATATACAGAAAATCTTTTTGGAGGAATTTTCAAAGATTCTTCATTTGATTGGTTATCAGTTAATTTAAAGTCTTTAGAATGTAATAATTATAATCATGATTTTATTTCTGGAGAAATATTTTTTTTAAACAACATAAAAACTAAAAACTACAAAAGAAAATTAATTAAACAATTATTTTCTTATAATGGTTATTGGTCAGATAAAAAAGTATTTTTTCCAAATGATGAAGAATATGAAAGTGAAGAAAATAAATCAATGAATTTTCAATTAAAATTTAAAATAATGAACTTTATTACAAATGATTTAAAAAAACCTCTTTTAACTCCTATTTTAGATCTTCAAGATTATATGGAAAATTTTCCTAAAAATATTGAAGAAATAAACTATGATTTTTATAAAAAATTTTCATGGTTTAATAAATCAATAAATAAAGAAAAGACATCTTTTCAAAAAAATATAGAAGATATTTTAAATGTTTTATATGAGGATAAAACAAAAAAACTTTATTTATATTTTTTTCCTCAAACATATGACTCTTATGTTTATAAAGCTAAACTTATAAAACTTGGATATGAAATTGAAACTTTGTTTTATTTTTTTCAAGACAAAACAAATCAAAAGATTAAAATATGTTTTTATACTATTACAGAAGAACAAATTCAAAATCAAATGAAATTTAAATATGAAATAATTCCTTGTTTAAATAAAGCAAAAGATAAAATTATAGAATTTAAAATAGAAGATATAATTATGTTCTTCCCAAGAAATTATAATTATTGTTTAGCTGGATTAGAATTTTTTTTAATAAATGGAAAAAATTATTATTTTGTTTTTCAAAGCGATGATTTTATAAAAATTATGAAATTATTAACTACAAAAATAGTGAAAAAATCTTCAAATAATATACAATTTATAAAAGTAGAAAAAAATGAATTAAAAGTAATTGGTTATTTTTCAAACAAATATATTATTCAAAATCATTTAAATGATATAAGACAAACTAAGGACAAAGAAAAAATAATGTTGATGAAAATAATTGAAAAATGGAAAGAAAATAAAATTTCAAATTATTTGATGTTAATGTATTTAAATATTTTTTCAAATAGATCTTATTCTGATTTATCTCAATATCCAGTTTTTCCTTGGATTTTATATCAAAAACATTATATAGAGAAAAAACAAACAAATATAGAAAAAGATAATAATAATAATTCAAATATTGATGAAAGTAAAGATAATTATGAAGAAATTTTATCAAGAGATTTATCAAAACCAATGGGGCAATTGTTAAATAATGATAGAAACCAAACTTTTTCAAATAATTATAATAATAAAATTAAATGTCAATCACTTAAATTTCAAAAAGAAAGTAAACAAAACTTAGATAAAGAATTAAATAAAATTCCTGTTTATTCAACTAATTATTCAAATATATTTTATGTAACAAGTTTTTTAAGAAGAATATTTCCATTTAATTTAATTTTTAATGTTATAAAACAAAAAAAACATTTTTTCGAAAATTTTTCTTCAGTTCCTCTTTCTTTTTATTATGCATCATCTAAAAATGAATTAGATATAAGAGAATTAATTCCAGAATTTTATTATTTCCATGAAATATTTCAAAATATTAATAAATTAAAAGGAATAGAAAATGTTGAATTAGAAGAAAAAATAATTGAAAATTCAAACCAATCAAATCCTTTTTTTTATTATTGTAAAACATTAAAAGAATATTTAGAAGGAGAAGAAATATCTAAACATTTAAATAGTTGGATTGATTTAATTTTTGGTTTTTGTCAAAAAGAAGAAAACGCTAGAAATTCATTTAATGTTTTTAGATATGAAAGTTATATAGATTCAAATGAAAATAATTTACTATTTCTTGAAAATAAAGAAAATATAGAAAATATATATATTAAAGGATTAGTTCCTATTCAAATACTTTCTACAAAATGTTTACAAAAAAATTATTATGAAATTAAATATTCTGTTTTTCATGCAGTAATTCGACATTCTTTGTTTAAAATAAATATGAATAAGATTAAACCTATTATTTTTTCAAATTATTTTTTTCATATTGAAAATTTTGGTACTTCAAATTATATTTTTTATAATAGTTATATTTTTTTCATTTTTAAAAATTCACTTATTAAAAATGATGAAATTTATAGCAATTATTTAGAATTTAAAGGAGGAAAAATTTTAAAAGATTTTTCTGAAGATTATAAAAATAGAGATTTTTATGCTAATCATGCAATATATTTAGATATTAAAGATAATATTTATTATTCTTTTGATGTTGGCTTTTTTAATGGAGAAATTCAATGTTTTTCATTTAAAGATAATAAAATAAATCCTATTAAAGTTAATATTGGAAAAAGTGGGAATAATGATAATAATATTTTACCTTATATAACTGCAATAGAAATAATTAATATTGAACAAATTTTAATTACAGGAGATACAAAAGGAGATATTAAAATATATCATATAAAGAAAAATCAAAATGAAATTACATTAAAATATATAAAAACACTTTATAATCATACAGAAGAAATAATCTTTATAAATTATAATATAGATTTAAACTTATTAATTTGTGTATCAAAAGATGGATTAATTAATTTATATAAAATAAATGAATTTGTATTTATTAGATCTTATAAATCTCCTTATAAAGATATTAAATTTGCTTATTTAATATCAAATTTTATTCCTTGTATAATTGTATATGCTTCTCAATATTTATTTACAATTTTATTAAATGGTTTTAATATAAATGAAAAAATAAAATGTTTAAAAATATCAAATCCTCATATTATTAAAAGCTCAAACCATGAAGATTTATTAATGGTTTCTCAAGAAAATACTATAATATTTTTTAATCCATGTGATTTAAAAAATCAAAATAAAATTATTACTTTTCCTTATAATATTTTATCTTATTGTTTTACAAAAGAATTAGATACTATTTATGGTTATTGTCAAAATCCTAATACTAAAGATTATTATATATGCACTATGAAGGGAAAAAGGAAGATTCAATAGATTTAAATATATATTATTTAATATTTGTTTCTTAATTAATATAAATTTTTGGTTTATTCTTTAAAAAAAGAATGGAATCAAAAATGGAAATAAATAAGGAAAAAATTTTTCTTTGTAGGAAAATAAAATGAAGGAAAACAAATAAAAATTATATATTTGATATTTTCAAAATTAAAAGAAATAAAAAGGAAAAAAATCTTAATTTTATTTCTAATTATAAAAAGAATAACAATTTTTATGTTGATGAAGATACGTTTTTATTAATAGATGAATTTTTAGTTCCTTCTTTTTTAAATGATATAATAGAATCAAATGTTCAAATTAAAGAAAAATTAAAAAAATATAATGAAATTTCATTTCAATTTGAAGATAAAGAAGAAGCTGAAATATATTTGATAACTAAGAGTAGTATTATATCCGAAGAATTAATTAATAACAAAATTATTTAATTTTATTATCTTATATAAATCATAAATAAAGTGTCATTTATAAATATAATTTTTAAGAGGGATAAATAAAGGTTAGTTAAGTTTAACATATAAAATTCATATAAATATTCTATAAATATAAATAAAAAAAAAATAAATTAATTATATAAGAATAAAAATAAAAATCAAAGATTTAATTTTAAAAAAATGGATTTTGACTCAATGAAAAATTCTCCCCTTATCAAATCACCAATAACCTACCAAAAAAATGATATAAAACGTTCTCCAATAAATGTTAACACGGAAACATCATATACTCAAAAAGTTACAACTCAAATAAATTCTCAATATAATCCCTTATTAAATGAAGAAAATGCATCAATTTCAAAAGTAAATCAATTATTAAATAAATCAAATTATGATCTTCAAAATCAAGTAAATGCAATGGAAAGTTTTAATCATAGAAGTAATCAAATAATGGATAATTTAGTAAATTATGTTGATTATTTAAAAAATGAACTTTCTTCATCTCAAGCAGCAAGTAAAGAATTAGATAATCATTATAATTATTTACAAAATAAATC
>JAEEGI010008329.1_pt1 | contig 22948 bp, 25 predicted proteins | sample 8958751 | NCBI WGS metagenome assembly JAEEGI01 (sample SAMN16246545, study PRJNA631951) | gut metagenome | biome: gut microbiome; feature: rumen; material: KS-attached | host: Bos | place: Iran: Karaj | collected 2018-10 | reverse complement strand
CATTAACCTACAATATATTATCACGAAACGGCCGATTTGGGAAGATATAATACAATATATTGTGGCAACAAAAAAGATGGCCAAAGCCATCTTTTAATCAATCTTTTTCTTTAATAACCTATAAGAGTTTTATCTGCTCTGTCATAATTTTAAAATTCAAAAAAAATAGTTAATACTTTTCTACTTTGGAGCAGGCTATGGCAATCGCTCCCGGGCCGATGTGACACGAAACGCTTAAAGAAAGTGCATTGGCAAGCGGATCCGATTTCGGAAAACGCTCTTTGATCTCCTTCACGAATTCTTTTGCAACGTCTTCATTGTGTGAGAAAGCCACATAGATATTTACGCCTTCTCCGTCGGCTTTTCCACCGAATCGTTCACCGATATCCTTCTCTACCTGATTCATCATCATACTCTTTGCCTGAGACTGAGTACGTGCCATTCCAAACTTATCAAGTTTTTCACCTTGGATCTGAAGAACCGGCTTGATCTTCAAAAGTGAACCGATCGCAGCAACAGCGGGTGTAAGTCTTCCGCCGTTCTTTAAATACTTTAAAGTGTCCACCATAATATAGATAGACGAATCAAATCTGTCTTTTTCGAGTCTTTCTTTGATCTTTGCACCGCTGTAACCAAGATTTGCCATTTCTTTTGCCTGAAGAACCGATTCAAGCTGAGTTACGGAAATGCGCTGATTGTTGACCACATGAACTTTTCCGTCATAATCTTCGCTTAATACCAATGCCGTCTGACACGATCCGGAAAGTCCGCTGGACATGGGAATATGAACAACTTCATCATGATCTTTAAGTAGCTTATCCCAAAGATCCGTTACCGTCTCGGGACTGGGCTGAGAAGTCATTATGGAACAGTCGGAAAGAAGTTTTTCATAAAACTGATCCTGTGACAAATTGATATCTTCATAATAATCGGCACCGTCTATGGTAAAAGGCATCGGAATAACAGATACTCCGAGTTCTTTTGCATAATCCTGTGTTATACCGCTGTTACTGTCTGTTACTATAGCAATTCTGCCCATAACTCACACCAAAAAAGCGCATTTTTTCAGATTAGTACCCACAAAATCGCGAAATACTTAAAATGCGTTGAATTTTCAAATTTTCGGAAACCAAATACTCAATCGTTATTTTACTTTTATATGCTTCTAAAGTCAATAAGACAAGGTGTTCTATTTGTAATTCGATCTTTGATATGATCGTACATTTCTATTACAAGCATGAATATATCTGAATCTTCCATTATATCACCAAGGCCGAAAGAAAGTGCTCCGCTCTGCCTTACACCCGTCAATTCGCCGGGGCCTCTTAACTTTATGTCCTGTCTTGCGATTTCAAAACCGTCATTGGTTTCATTCAAAACTTTAAGTCTCTTAAGTGACTGTTCGTTTTTTGTATCACTGACAAGAATACAATATGACTGAGCATCGCCTCTTCCGACACGGCCTCTTAGCTGATGTAACTGGGACAAGCCGAATCTTTCGGCGTTTACTATCATCATTACTGTCGCGTTGGGGACATCTACTCCGACTTCAATAACGGTTGTAGAAACCAGTATGTCATACTTTCTGTCTTTAAAGTCTTCCATAATACGCTCCTTTTCGGCACTTTTAAGTTTTCCGTGAAGCGTAGCGACCCTGATCGAATCACCGTAGTAGGCCTTCAATTCTTCGGTCATCGTCCCGACATCTTTCAGATTAAGATCATCCTCTTCGGATTCGTCTATCATCGGACAAATGACATAAGCCTGGTGGCCGGCGTCTATTTCCTTTTTGATAAAATCAAAACTCTTTTTATTATAACCCGAATTGACAACACAATTTTGGATCGGAATGCGGTTTTTGGGAAGCTCGTCCATAATGCTTATATCTACATTTCCGTACATTACCATTGCAAGTGTTCTGGGAATAGGGGTTGCACTCATAACGAGTATATGAGGTGACATGCCTTTATCCCTTAAGCTTTCTCGCTGGTTAACGCCGAATCTGTGCTGCTCATCCGTTATAACAAGCTTTAGGTCCTTAAATTCAACGTTTTCCTGAAACAGCGCATGCGTGCCTATAACTACGTTGTATTCTCCGCTTTGTATTCCTGCGTAAGCTTCTCGTTTCGATTTTGCGGAAAGTTTTCCGTAAAGCAATACAGGTTTTATACAAAGTCCGTATTTATCACACATTGCTTTTATATTGTTGAAATGCTGAACTGCCAGCACTTCGGTCGGCGCCATCAAAGCTCCCTGAGAATTGTTTGCGGCGCACATCAAAAGAGCTTCAACGGCCACTAACGTTTTTCCGCTTCCGACATCTCCCTGAACAAGACGGTTCATGAGATATTTTCCGGTCATATCCTCAAATATATCTTTTATGGCATTTTTCTGTGCATTGGTAAGTTCAAAAGGAAGCGATTCTTTGAATCTTTCACATTCGGCCACTTCCATGAAAGGTTTTTCATTTAACGGTTTCACATTATTTACATCCGAACTTTTGAATCCGTGATAAAAATCAAGAAATTCTTCAAAGATAAGTCTTCTTCTTGCTTTATACAGATCATTTTCGCTTTTTGGAAAATGTATTGAAAAAAAAGAATCGGAAATATTCAAAAATGAATTGACATCCATTTCTTTTGCGGACAGATATTCTTCATAATATTTTGAAAGACCGATAACTTCTTTAACGGATTTGGCTATCTTAGAACTTGTTATGTCCTTTGTGACGGAATAGACGGGCCCAATCGTCCCTTCGATCTTTTCATAATCTTTAAGATCATAGATCTGAGGCTGCGACATTTGATAAACGGCTTTATTTGCGCTCACAAAGCCTCTGAACACTTTAAAAGTATCCTTTTTTAAAGCTTTTGCAATATAGGGAGCATTAAAGAAACGTATTTCGAAAGCATCCCCGTTTTTATCTTTGACATAGGCAGTCACGATCGATCTTCCCGAAAAACGAATGATCCTGGCATTTGATGCTATGACACCGTAAACTGCGTTGCGCTCCATTGGAATAAAATGTTTAACATCGGTCAAAGTCTCGAATTTTTCGTATGTTCTCGGATAATAATGGATAAGATCGTTTACCGTATGCAAATTAAGCCTTTCATATGCCAAAAGACTTTTCTCACCCACACCTTTAACATTTATTATCGAGGAATCCAAATTCATGTTTTAATTATATCAAAAAAATCCGACACAGTCGTGTCGGATTTTGATGTCTGAATATGATTATTCTGCTGAAATGATGTAATAATATATAGGCTGTCCGCCGTATTGGAGTTCTGCGTCAACCGAAGGAAATTTCTCACCGATATAATCAATGAGTTTGGACGCTTCTTCCTCATTTACGTCAGCTCCGTAATAAACGGTAACAAGTTCCGAAGGCTCATCAGCCAAAATGAGTTCCGTGATCATCTCGCAGGCCGCGTCATTCATTTCGGGATTAACGGAAATAAGTCCTCTGTCTCCGATACCCATGAAATCGCCTTCCTTAATGTCCTTATCGTCTATCCTGGTATCTCTTACCGCATAGGTCACCTGACCGGTCTTAACGGTCGAAAGAGCATCCTTCATAGCCTCGGTATTGGACTCAACATCGGCATCGGGAATGAAATTGATCATAGCCGATATCCCCTGAGGAATAGTTTTGGAAGGAATAACGATAACGTTCTTTCCTTCAACAAGATATTTAACCTGATCGGCAGCCATGATTATATTTTTGTTGTTGGGAAGAATGAAAATGTTGTCCGCATTAATCTTCTCACATGCCAAAACCATATCTTCGGTCGAAGGGTTCATTGTCTGACCGCCTTCAATGATCACGTCAACACCAAGGTCGGTAAATATTCCTCCCAGTCCGCTTCCGCATGAAACGGCAATGAATCCGTAATCTTTTCTTTCTGCCGGAACGGTTTCTTCGGACTGCTTAGCCTTTTCCTGCTCTTTAAAAAGCTTCTCTTCATGCTCAAGGCGCATGTTATCGATCTTTAAGTTGGATAACTGACCGTATTTAAGTGCTCTTTGAATGGCAAGTCCGGGATCGTTCGTGTGAACATGAACTTTTACTATGTCATCGTCAGCAACAAGTACTATAGAATCACCGATAGATTCAAGAAACGACTTGAAGTCCATCTCATGCTTAACATTGAATACTTTATCAAGCATAATGATAAACTCCGTACAATATCCGAATTTGATCTCTTCTTCGACCTGCTCGCTTATCGTAGCGGGTTTACTGTCACCCTTGAATGAGGTAACATCGATCTCTTTACCCAGAAGTGCGTCATAAACACCGTGAAGCACTTCGATAAGACCCTGTCCGCCCGAATCTACAACACCGGCCTGCTTGAGGACCGGAAGCATATCGGGAGTCTTTGCAAGAACCGCTTCTCCGTGAACGATTATCTCTTTACAGAATTCTTCAATATCGGCACATCCCGAATCGGCAAGTTCTCTTGCTTTTTCCGAAATACCTTTTGCAACAGTAAGAATAGTTCCTTCCTTGGGTTTCATGACCGCTTTGTAAGCAGTCTCAACTGCCTTTTCAAATGAATCTGCAAGAGCCGGGATGTCGATCACTTCAAGTCCCTTGACCACCTTCGTGAAACCTCTTAACAGCTGTGAAAGGATAACGCCCGAGTTACCTCTTGCACCTCTTAACGATCCCGAAGAGATCGCTTTGCAAAGGCTTTCCATATTTATGTCGTTTGTTGTTTCCAAAGAAGAAACCTCTTTGGCAGCCGACATAATGGTCATTGTCATATTGGTACCCGTATCACCGTCCGGAACGGGAAAAACGTTTAATTCGTTTATCCATTCCTTTTTGGCATCAAGGCTCTTAGCTCCTCCCAAAAACAGCTTCGAAAGAAGCTTAGCGTCAATACTGTTCATTTACCCAAAACCTCCTAATCAATTACCTTAACGTCTTCCACGAAGACATTGATCTTTTCAATTTCAAGTCCTGTAAAATCTTCAACTTTGTATTTTACATTTGCGATCAGATTGTCCACAACGGCTTTGATGCTCACACCGTAAGCCACTATTACATGGAAATCCAGAATCAGGTTATGATTGTCCGATAAAGTTACGCTTATACCTCTTCCTATATCAGCGGAGTTGATCTTAAGCAACTTAACCAGACCGTCTTTAACGTTTACATTAGCCATACCGATAATACCAAAACTTTCTACAGCTACGCTTCCGGCATATTGAGTAATGACATTTGAATCTATGATTATGTTTCCGAGATGTGTATCAACCAAAGATTTCTTCATACGATCAAGACCTCCTTAATATCATCCGTTTACGCAAGACAAAAAATTTCTCTGTCACGTATCCCTTGAATTATACACTTAAAAAAACAAAAAAGAAACAATATATTTTTACTTGCATTATCAAACACTTTCTGATATATTATCAATGTTGCGAGTTTCGTAACGTTTATTTTTGCATTCAGGAGGTGATTAAAATGGCAAAATGTGCAGTATGTGGTAAAGGCATTCATTTTGGTAACAACGTAAGCCATTCTAATAGAAAATCCAGCAGAATATGGGGCTCCAACATAAGAAGCGTTAACTGCAAAGTTGACGGTGCTACGAAGAGACTTCATGTTTGTACCAGATGTTTAAGATCCGGTAAAGTAGAACGTGCTTAATTGATCATTGAAATGAAAGTCAGGGAGAACGGATATCCGTTCTCCTTTTTTCGTATCTGATATCAAAGCAAAGTAATCAGTCATTTTTGTTCATAAAAAAAGAACAGCGAAATGCTGTTCTTAATTTACCGATCTGAACGGGGAATCAAATTCCGCTTTCAATCTGTCATATTCTCTTGTAATAAGAGCGACCATCTCATGATCGCCGCACATATTGTCCGGATGAAAAATCTTTAAAAGATCTCTGTATCTTTTCTTTAATGCAAGAAACGAATTGACGCCTGCAAAAAGTGTACCGGCCATATCTTCATAAACTATATGAGATGCATATTTTTCGTGTGCGTTTTTCTCGGCATTAAAGTTTATGCGATCTCTCTCAAGTCGTTTCTTATCGATCTCAAGCTGCTCGTAGCCGCTTTTTAAAATGGCCATCTTCTTGTCAAAGAACTGTTCATCGTATTCCATACGTTTGCGTTCTTTGGCTATACGGTTTTCTTCAAAAATAAGCCATTCCCTGAGTTCGTTAAAACTCTCTTTTGTACCTTCGTTAAGAAGTCTTTCAAACTCGGGATCGTTTACCTTCTTATACACGATCATTCCTCATCATCTTTACCGAAAGCGGCATCAAGTATCTCTTCATCACTTACCGAATCTTTCTTGGGTGCAAATCTGTCGACGATATCGGGGATCAGATCGAGCACCTTAGTGATGGGATCCTGATTTTTAACGTTTACAAGTTTGGCACGACCGTCTTTGATCACCAATACGGCGCTGGGAGAAAGCTTGCCTCCGAGGCCGCCGCCACCTCCGCCCTTCTTTTCATCGGCTTTTGCCAAAGAAGCGCCCGCACCAATACCGAAAGTGACATCCACCAAAGGAAGAATGATAACATCTCCGACCTTTGTAGGCTCACCGACTACAGTCTTAGTGGCAAGTACGGAATCCATACCGCTCATTAATGCATCGACTATCACGCTGCAATTATTTGTTTCTTTTTTGTTGATCTCATTATCCATAATCATTCCCTCAACCTTCTATCTGAAAAGATCTATCGTATGTCTTATTTTTTTGTTGAACCATACGCGTATGAATACATACACGAGCACAACTATATATATACGTCCTTTAAAATAAGCATCTGCGCTTATCTCCTCGTTGTCGAAATCACCGACGATATGTATATGTTTTCTAAACCACATATACATTGCACCGGAAAGCGCACAAACATATCCCGTAAGTGAAGGATCTTCAAATCCGAGTGAAGCATTTATCTCCCATTTTCTTGGAAGTACAGCTTTTAAAAGTCTGCAAAGCTGCTTCTTTACAAGCGAAAAGCTTTCTTTAAAATCCTCACTTTTTATTATCTCAATATACCTTTTGATTTTATCATAAACGCTCTCCGATTTGAATTCTTTTTTGTCATCAGCGTTCTTTCGCTTTTTCTCAGAACTCTTTTCGTCTTCGCTTTTTGCTGTATTCTCTTCGGACCTTTCGGAACTGTCCGTCAAAGACACATCGGTCACTTTATCCGTCGTATCTTCGTCATTTCTTTCTTTTAAATCTTTAGATTCTTCGTCCGTATCGTCCAAAGAGGCTTCTTTCGTTTCGGGATCGGATGAATCTTCGCCAGTCTTCTCTTCCGAACCTTTTTTCTTTTTACCCTTTAGCTTTATACCCAGAATTTTGATCACAGGATCTTTGGATGCCTTTAGGTCAAAAGAAACCGTTACGGCATAAAGCAGCCAATTGGCTTTGCCTTTAACATTATAATCTTTGTCTTTGTAAAAACCGTCTGCTTTGTAGCGAATCGGAACAAACAAAACAACCAGCAGCAAAGCCAAAACAAACGCCAAAATACCAAGCAGGATCAAACCTATTATCTTTAAGACGGTCAGTAAAACGGCAAGGAACGCACTCATTTATCGTCCTCCCCATAAAGTTTTAATGCCTTTATAAGATCGCAATCGCCAAACTTTGAAACTGCCTTTTCACTTAAAACCCTTAAAAATTCAAAAGCGTCTTTGTTGCTTTTAAATATGCCGACAACATGAATATCTAAATCTTTCATTCTTTTTTGAAAAAAAACAAAAGAAGGATAAAGTTCAAGACCGGTACGTTTCTCGTTCAAACAAACAAGAACATAGCCAAAAACAAGTTCTTTACCCTGCAGCTTCTCTATTATTTTGTCGCTTTTTTTGATCGATCTGCCAATTATGACATCTTCGTCAAACGTCATCGGGAAGCCGTCCTTTCGTTGTTTTTACTGATCAAAACAAGTTTTAAACATTTAAAATATCATACCATGAAACGTTGATACTAACAAATCTTTTTACTTTATCATGAAATGTTTGAAATATACTGAAAATAGAGTGAATTATATATCCAAACATATTTTCTTTATGCAATTTGTATGATAAAATGCAGTTAGAAAAACGGTTTCATTTATGAGGGTCCCATATGAAAATGACAGCGGTCATGGCTTTAAAACCGGGAATGGTTTTGGCCGAAGATGTCCTTAATTTCAAAAACGAACTGCTTTTCCCCGCTAATACAACGCTCGACGATCGTGCGATAGCCAAACTCTCGCGCCATTCCATTATGTGTGTTGAAGTTAAAGAGGAAGAAGATTTCGCGACCACTCACTTTGAAAAGATCAGAGTAAGTGCCGGATTCAGGCATTTTGAAAAAACATACAATATCTTTTTACCCAAATACAAAAAGATGATCGACGGACTCATCAATGATAAAACTCCGATCGATGTATCAATGCTCTTTCAGATTTACGCAGAGATCACCGGATGTGCAAAGACCGGTGAGCTTTTGCTTGATTATCTTTACAACATGCTTCCTTCCGAAGACAATCTGACATATGCTCATTGTCTTAACTCCGCTCTTATCGCAGGAGTTTTCGGAACGTGGACCGGAATGCCGAGGGAAGATCTGTTCAGACTGATCCAATGCGGTTTCTTCTACGACATAGGAAAGCTTATGCTTCCCCAGGAACTTATATGGAAGCCTTCCAAACTTACCGATATGGAATTTGAACTCATGAAGACGCATACTCTTCAGGGCTACAATCTTTTAAAAGATCAGGATCTCGACGAAAGCATCCTGCTGGCAACACTCGAACATCACGAAAAATGTGACGGTACGGGTTATCCTTCCAAACTAAAAGAGGATCAGATCAATCTCTTTGCAAAATATATATCAATAATCGATGCATATGAAGCAATGACAAGTGCCAGAACATACAGACAATCATTGGTTCCTTTCCAGGTCATCGAAAACTTCGAAAGAACCGAAAGATTTTATCCGGCAATTATCTTAAGAAATATACTTCTTCACATTGCCAATTCACAGGTAGGCCTTACGGTCAGACTCTCCGACGATCGATTGGCGGAAGTTATACTGATCAACCAAAGAAAGCTCTCAAGGCCTCTTGTTAAATGCGAAGATGAAGTTATAGATCTTGTTAAGTTTCCCGATCTTAAGATTGTTGCCGTATTGTAATGCAGCCTCTTTCTATCAATAATGACAAAACAAAAACGGACAGGCTTCTTTCAGCCCTGTCCGTTTAATATTTGTTCTCTCAACATTTTTTTATATTCCTGATATGCTTTTTCAAGAATCTGACGTTCATTGTCAAAATACAAAAGATGATAAGCTTCGTGATATTTATAATAACCGGAATCTTCAAAAAATTCTGATTTCTGAGGCTTTGAATAGTAATTGAACGATTTCATCAAAAACCATTTTACATGCTTCAATATTCTTCCGTCCGAAGTATTGAATTCGAACTGAGTTTCATCAATATACTTGATTATCTCCGCATTGACCCCTGTCTCTTCTTTTACTTCCCGGAGGGCCGTTTCTTCATAAGTCTCGCCTTCTTCCTGAGAACCCTTCGGCAGCACCCAACCGGTATACCTGTCCGAATAATTCTTGTAAAGAAGTAATATCTTCCCCTTATGAATAACCACTCCTCCGCAACTGAGTACGTTTTTCATATAATCTCGGTCACTCCAAGTTTACTTCTCGTCTATATATTCAGAATCGTCAAATCTTCTGAAATATTCATCAAAGATCTTCTTAGCCATAGGTACGGCATGAAGTCCCGACGTTCCTGCATCTTCCAAAATAATGGTAACGCATATCTCGGGATCGTCAACGGGAGCAAAGCCCGTAAACCACGAGTGTGTTGAACCTGTAATATCGCTGTACTCGGCAGAACCGGTCTTACCGGCTACAGTATAACTCGAATTCTTTAATTTCCTGCCGGTACCGCTTTTTACAACTTCCGCCATCATATTGCTGACGGTGTCGGCTTCTTCTTTGGTCATAAGACGTTTATATTCTACTGCATCTTCAAAATCTTTTACAGTATTTTGATTGGAATTGATGACTTTATCAATAAGATAAGGTTTCATTAACATTCCGTCATTTGCTATCGCACATGTTATCAGATTAAGATGAACCGGAGTAAGCAATGTATCGCCCTGACCGAAAGCGGTACGGACCATAGTAAGATCGTCCTTTATGTCCGATACATTTGCAGAACTTTTACTGTAGTTAAAAGTAAGCGGAAGTTCGTTATTAAACATCATATCGTCAAGAGTGTGCTGAAAAGCATTCCTGTCAAGCAAAAGACCGATATTTCCGAAACTTGAGTTGCATGAAATGGCAAGACTCTTCTTAAGATCAACGTATCCATGAGTCTCATGGTTGTAACAGGTTATCTTGCCGCCGTCTGTTGAAAGTTCACCGTTACAGGTGAAATGATAATTATTGTATGTATCCGGATTTTCCCTGATATATTCGAGAAGCGTCACGATCTTAAAGCATGAACCCGGAGGATACAGACCCTGGGAAGCACGATTTAACAAAACCGTACTCTCTTCGTCTTTTATGAGACTGTCCCATATCTCTTCTATCTCGTTTGGATTGTAATCAGGCTTTGAAACCATAGCCAGAATCTCACCTGTTCTCGGATCGGAAACAACAACTGCACCGTTATATGCACCGATCGCCGTATAAGCGGTCTTCTGAAGGCCCGTATCCAGTGTGGTGACAACACTGTCACCAAGATATTTGTCAAGCGAAATATCGGCCGCTATCTTTTCGGCCATAGGCTGATTGGAATTAATGAGATAGTAATTTGTCTGTCCTTCGATACCGGACCTTCCGTTTGTGGAATAGCCGACAACATGCGCAAAAATATTCGCATAAGGATAGTACCTCACTTCATCACCGTTAATATTTTGTGTTTCGGCCAGGACCTCCATGTTTCTGCTGTAAATCGTCCCTCTTGTGTTCTTCTTGATAAGAACCTCCTGACGGGGATTGTAACTGTTGTTGATATACTCTTCTTCATAGGTCGCAACATAATATGAAATAAAACCGCTCAGAACCAGAAATACCGCTATTATCAGGTATGATGTTCCCATAATGATATTATGCTGTTTTGTTAAAAAGAACTCTTTATGGGGACGGGTCTGTTCTTTTACAAGGGCGTCCTCGGGAGAAGCCTTACCCCTAATGATATAAAGACCTTCGATTATAAAGAAAGTAAAAATCGTCGCCATAACAGACGATCCGCCGTAGCTTACAAGCGGAAGCGTAACACCTGTGAGCGGGATAAATTTGACTTCGCCTCCGACGGTCAAAAATACCTGGAAAATATAAGTCATTCCGAGACCGATCGCGATATACCTGTAATAATTGTCCTTAAATCTGACCGATATGTTTATGAACATAAGGAAACACGACAGACATATAAGGATAAGACAGATTGAAAAGATAACGCCCATCTCTTCCGCTATCGCTGCAAAAATAAAGTCACTCTCAACATAAGGTATAGTCTCCGGAGTGCCCTCAAACAAGCCAAGGCCGAACCAGTTACCGCTCGAGATCGCAAAGAGTGATTGTGTTATCTGGTATCCCTCATTGTCTATGACACTGAATGGATCTTTAAATGCAGCAACTCTGACCTGGACATGTCTGAAAATCTTATATGCGAGCATTGCGGCAACAACGCCCGCTCCGCAACCGAGCAAAAGATAGAAATAGTTTCTCGAAGCTATGAAGATCATAATGACATAGACTACAAAGAAAATGAGCGCAGCACCAAGATCACGGCTCATGGTGAGCAACAGAACATGCAAAGCGGCCATAACGGTCACATAGACTATGTTTATAAATCGTGTGCTTTTCGAAAGTGCACCGGCGATAAAGAACACAAACAGTATCTTAACAAATTCGGAAGCCTGAAAAGATATACCGAATACCGAGATGGCAAGTTTGGAGCCGTTTGCCACCATACCGCTCAAATAAACGGCACCGAGAAGCACCAATCCGCCCGTTGCAAAATATAAAGAGGCATTGGGTATCTTATCTATCTTTATCATCACATAAGGGATAAATGCAGCAATAACAGAAGAAACAACGACAATAACAAGCTGCTTTACTGCCATCGAAAAATCAAGCCTTGCAAGCATTACAAGGCCGATACTTATCAGCATACAGACATTGTTTATGATAAGCCTGTTGATACGTGGGTATATCATCGGAATGAGTGCCATTACGGCAAGTATGACTATCTGAAAGACAGCATAGAAAAACAGGAATTTTATATTTCCCGATTTGAGACATATACTCAAAAAGCAGGAAAAATGCATGAGTATCGTCAAAATGATCTGGCGGATATATACACCTCTCCTGGATTTTTCATTCTTAAATCTGAAGACCATAAAACACTCTAATGTATAGAGCATCATAAAGATCGTTATGAAGTATTTTGATAAAGTGGTTATATATTGAACCATCAATCAACTCCGTGATTAAAGTATGCTTTCGTAAATTCTTTGAATGGGCAGGGATCATCCTTACCATTTATCCTGTTCTGATAAAAATCCATTATCTTTCCCCTTAAAAGGCTGTCTTCATCGGAAAAAGAAAGCATAAGATCTTCGGTAAAGTCGATCTTGCTGCCAAGATATTCATGCAAAGACGTAGGCAAAGAATTATAGATAATATTGTAGCAAGAATCACATTGAAATAAAACGGGAAAATCTGTTTTTTTACGATCGGTCAATTTTCCGAACAGATCGCCTTGCCCCTTATTGCACGTATTTGCAGACTTTCTGATACAATTGGCACTGATCATCAATGGAGTTCTTCCATAAACATTAAGAATTCCGTAAGATCTTTTAAGATCTTTCAATTCATGCACATTCAATTCATACGGATAAACAAATCTGTCCGAATATTCTTCTATAAAACCGATGCTTTCATTGTTAAAAGCATATATACCGGGGCCGGAAATGACACACTTATCAAAACCGCACTTTCTTAAAAGCATAAGCTCATCTGTATTGGTGCACATTATACCTTTGACGCGTTCATCGGATCCGGCTCTCTTTACAAGTCTTAAGACATAGTCAAAAGGCGGCCTTAATACTTCGGGAAGAGAAATATAAAACGAATCGGTCAGGTCAAATCCGCTGTATTGCCAAAACGGGATTATGAAATTTATATCTTTGTACGAAAAATCACTTTTATCACACGTGGTCAATCGTACCCAGAGTTTATAGTTCATTTAACAACTCCTCTACGGCACGGCGTCTTAAATCGTTAACAATCGATACGGGAACAAAAACATCGGGGGAAATGTCTATTATCAGATCATCAAATACAAAAGGTGTGTCTCCGAGTCTGCTTAACTGCTTGCTTATGGAATCCTCGGATGTTGCGGTTTTTACACTTTTTTCCGCCAGAGGCCCGGTAACACTTATACTTTTGTCGCTATATGACAAAGAAAGCATGATAGGTTCACCGGCTCTTATGTAACAATAGCCGTTTATAGGTGCTTTTTTTGATTCTTTAATATACTCTTCTCTTATTCTATTGATCAAAGACTCATTTTTTGAAGCATATGCCGGATTATCAAATGTGATCATATCTTTTGAAGAATGAGTAAGATAGTAACCGGTCTGAATTTTGGTTCGAATAAACACGGACTCAAGATCGCAAAGATCTTTTTTGTCAACCTTATAATCTTTTGGATCGTTAAAATATCTGTCTATATACTTTCGGTAAATGCTTGTAACAAATGCCGTATACTCCGAGCTTTTCATTCGTCCCTCGATCTTAAACGAATCTATGCCGGCTTCGATCAGTTTATCCAATATACGGACCGTACACTGATCTTTCATGGACAGGATATACTGTTCGGGAAATGACTTGTTGTCAAAAGACGAAGCATACGGCTGTCTGCACGGACCAGCACACCTTCCTCTGTTGCCGCTTCTGCCGCCTAAAGTTGAAGAAAACAGGCACTGTCCCGAATAGGAATAGCACATAGCTCCATGAATAAACGTTTCGATCTCAAGGTCGGAACACGCCTTTAATTCCTTTATCTCTTCCAGACACAATTCTCTTGCCGGTACTATTCTTGAAGCACCGATCTCTTTAAAAAGATCGAACGAATATATGCTTTCGGAAAATGCCTGTGTACTGACATGAAGTTGTGTATTTGGATAAGTCCTTTTCAGAGCCCTCATAAGCCCTATATCCTGAACGATAAATGCATCCAGTCCCGCATCGGCAAAAGGTTTCAAATAATCTATGCAATCTTCGAATTCACGCTCCTTAATGAGCGTATTGACGGTCATATATACTTTAACATTGAATAAATGCGCATACTTTATGGCTTTGATGATTTCTTCATCGGAAAAATTTTCCGCAAAAGCTCTTGCGCCGTATTTTCTTCCGCCGAAATATACCGCATCGGCACCGGCTTTTATACACGCCAAAAATCCCTCGTAGCTTCCTGCGGGGGACAACAATTCAGGTTTATGCTTTTGTGCCTTAACTTTATCCATATGTCTATAAGCAAAAAGGGCTTAATAAGCCCTTTTTAATTCATCTTAAGTTCTGTTTCGAGACGTATCAATTTCTTATTGCTCTCATCAAGCTCACTCTTAAGACTCTTGGAACTCTTTTCGCTGTTCTCGAGTTTGATCTGCGAAGCGATCAATTCATGCTTTAGATCGTAGAGTTCCTTCTCTTTAGATTGAATCTCGTCTTCAAGCAAAGAAATCTGTTTTTTTGCTTTGAAATAATCATCGGCAATATTGAGCTGTAAAAGCATGTTCTGAGTTTCACTCGATGCTTTGTGAAAACTCTCAACACGATTATACTCACTTATTTTCCCGTTAATGTAAGCGGCAACTTTCTGAAGATACTCTTCACTTTCATAACCGCTTAATCGAAGTACTTTTCCCCCGATTATAACCTCTGTATCGTTCTTGGATGCCATACCGGACATACCTCCAATATAATCCCTAAACCCAAATGAAACACCGTATGATGTAATTATAATTTAATCAATCGGGGTTTTCAATACCCAAATGGCGGTATGCGAGGTCAGTAACCTGTCTTCCTCTCGGTGTCCTTACAAGAAATCCGTTTTTTATAAGATAAGGTTCATAAACTTCCTCGATAGTTCCCGAATCTTCTCCGATGGTAGCGGCAAGCGTATCCAATCCGACCGGACCGCCTTTATAGAGTTCGATCATGGTAGTCAGAATATTTCTGTCGATATGATCGAGTCCCATCTTATCGACATCAAGAAGATCCAACGCCGTTTTGGCTACATCGGCAGTGATAACACCGTCAAAACGAACCTGCGCAAAATCACGTACTCTTTTGAGTATACGATTGGCAAGTCTGGGCGTTCCTCTCGATCTTCTCGCAAGCTCTGTCGCACCGTCTTTTTCAATGGAAATATTAAGCAACTTAGCCGAATGTCTTATGATCGTCGACAGTTCTTCAACAGAATAGAACTCCAGTTTCTCAACTACGCCGAATCGATCTCTTAAAGGAGCCGACAATAATCCCGCTCTGGTTGTTGCACCAACAAGTGTAAACTTCGGAAGATCGAGCCTTACAGATTTTGAAGAAGGTCCTTTACCGATCATTATATCGATCGCGAAATCCTCCATTGCAGGATAAAGGACTTCTTCGATCTGTTTGTTAAGTCTGTGTATCTCGTCGATAAACAAAAGATCGCCTTCTTTAAGTCCGCTCAAAATAGCGGCCATATCACCGGGCTTTTCGATAGCCGGACCGCTCGTTATCCGGATGTTTTTTCCCATCTCATTGGCAATGATCTGAGCAAGCGTGGTTTTTCCAAGACCGGGAGGGCCGTATAAAAGTACATGATCCAATGCTTCATTTCTTTGTTTGGCGGCCTTTATATATACGGTCATTATGTCCTTAACCTTTTCCTGTCCGATATATTCGGACAGAAATTTGGGACGAAGCGATCCGTCAAGTACAATGTCTTCTTCGGTTACATCGGTTTTAATAATGTTTCCCATTTATCACTCCAGAATATAATGATGTCAAAAAAGATAAGTCAGTGCTTTTTTAAGTATTTCGGATGAATCAAGTTTATCATATCCATCTACACTCATTACGGCCTTCTCGGAAGATTTTCTGTCATATCCGAGTGAAACAAGAGCATCGACCGCATCGGCTGCCTCGCCTTCGGGTTTGAGCTTACCGTCAGATTCTTCTTCCAATGGCGAAACACCCAGGATCTCATTACGATCGATCTTATCTTTCAATTCGAGAATTATCCTTTCGGCGGTCTTCTTGCCGATCGTATTGGCTTTTGACAATCTCTTGCTGTCTTCGCTTATTATCGCATATTTAAGGTCCGGAACATCAAAAGCATCAAGTATAAAAAGAGCACTCTTGGGGCCGACACCGTTCACTCCGATAAGTTTAAAGAACATATCCTGTTCATCTTTTCTCTCAAATCCGAAAAGAGTTACACCGTCTTCTCTTACCGAAAGATAAGTATAAATCTTAACCTCCCGACCGATGGAAGGAAGATTTTCAGATGTCTTTTGAGACACTTTGACTTCATATCCGACACCGGAAACATCAACGATGATATTGCCGTCTCTGTTTTCGGCAAGTTCGCCTCTAAGATAGCCAATCATAAAGCTTTACCCTTTCGTAAATAAGTTTACATACAAAACCGGTCACAAGTCCGGTAAGAACTCCGAACAAAGAAAACAAAAAAATATATCTCATCATTAAAAATGAATTCATGTAAATGCTCACGCATATAAGCTGTCCGAGATTGTGAGCCGCTCCTCCGCCGAGGCTTATACCGATAATGGAAAATCTGCCGGATCGTTTAAGCAAAAACATAAAAAGAAAACTGAGCAAAAAACCACAGGCTGATATGCAAAGAGACATCGGATTGCCAAACAGTATGGCGGATAATAAAACTCTTACAAGTCCGATGACCAGAGCCTGCCATTCACCGACAGTAAACAATGCCAGTAAAATTATCGCATTCGCAAGCCCGAGTTTAACTCCCGGAACAGGAATAAACGAAGCAAACAGACTTTCAATATATGAAAATATCATTGCCGTTGCGGTGAGAACACCCATAACAGTCAGTTGTTTAACACCTATCTTCATCAATAAGCCACCGCATCATATTGTTCGTCTTCACCTTCGATAACTATATAGAGTCTGTGAGGAAGACAACAGATATATTCGTTAACACGCGAAATCTTTCCCATCTTTATACAATCGTGGGATTTGCAATCTGCCTCGGTAACGCCGGCCCTTCCGTCATAGATACCCAGAACGTTGATCCCATACTTTGTACTGATCTCATGCTCACCGTTATCGGTCAGCGGAATCTTCTCAAGAAGTTCACCGTCCACATATACCGCAGCATATTTCCCGGAAACATCATTTCTGTTTGCATATGAAGATATGTATAAATTAAGTGCCAGACTGATGATAAGAATAAGACCGGCGAGTAAATAGTCCTGTTTCTTCATACATTTGATTTTAACACATTCGAACATACGTTTCAATTGAATTTACAATCTTTTTTCAATTATGATTTAAAGAAAAATTGAGGAAAAAACAATGCGACTTATTTTTATAAGACACGGAGAACCCGATTACATAAACGACTCTCTTACCGAAAAAGGTGTGCGTGAAGCGAAACTGTTGAACGAGCGCGTAAAACAATGGAAAAATGTTACAAAATATTATGTTTCGCCGTTAGGCCGCGCAAGACTTACCGCAAAACTGGCTTTGGAAGGAACGGGTATAGAACCCGAAGAGCTTCCTTGGATAAAAGAATTTTCGATAAAAGTCAACAATCCGCTTAACCCGGGAACATTAAAAAACGTTCCCTGGGATTTCTATCCCGAAACATGGATAAAAGACGAAAAACTGTTCGACAAAGACAACTGGTACAAATCGCCTCTCTATGAAGGTGTTGATATGTACGAAGAACATCAAAAGGTCATCGGACCTTTTAAAGAATTGCTTAAGTCTTACGGTGTCACAAAAAAGGACGGTATATATCGAATAGATCATGAAAACGACGAAACGACGCTTGTTTTCTTCTGCCATCTCGGTGCATCATTTATTCTTCTTGGCGAACTTATGGGCATGTCTCCGGCTTTCATGTGGCATACTTTTTTTGTTGCACCCACTTCGCTTACAATAATAAATGCCGAGGAACGTGCCCCCGGCATTCTGAATTTCCGTATTCAAGCTTTATCGGATACAACACATCTGGCAAAAGGCGGTGAACCGATATCTCAATCCGGATATTTTCATGAGATCTTTCAGGATTAACTGTTCTTTATCTTATTTAACAGTCCTTCCGCGTTGATTATCTTCTGCATAAACTCGGGGAAGGGCTGTCCTTTAAACGATTCACCGGTTGTTTTGTCATAAATGATACCGTTGTCAAAATCAACCTCTACTTCATCACCGTTATTGATCGCGATAGAAGCTTCTTTACACTCCATTATCGGAAGACCGATATTGATCGAATTTCTGTAAAAGATACGTGCGAATGTTTCCGCTATAACACAACTTACACCGCTTGCCTTTATTGAAATGGGTGCATGTTCTCTGGATGAACCGCATCCGAAATTCTTCGTGGCAACAATGATATCGCCTTTCTTTACATTTTTGACAAAATCTTTATCGATATCTTCCATACAGTGAGTCGCCAGTTCGGCCGGATCGGACGAATTGAGATATCTTGCGGGAATAATAACATCGGTATCAACATTATCGCCGTATTTAAAAACTTTTCCGCATGCTTTCATGATACTAATTCCTTTCTAAATTTCGAATTCTTTATACAGGGGATGCTATATAGCCTTTGACCGCACTCTCTGCGGCAACGGCGGGACTGGCAAGATATATCTCACTGGTAACATCGCCCATTCTTCCGACAAAGTTTCTGTTTGTTGTAGATACGCATTTTTCGCCCTTAGCCAAACGCCCATATAGCCGCCGAGACAAGGACCGCATGTGGGTGTTGATACAACACCGCCGGCTTCGATAAATATATTTACAAGGCCCTCGGCGATCGCCTGAAGGTAAATACTTTGAGTAGCCGGAATAACGATAAGTCTTAAATTATCGGCAACCGTTCTTCCTTTTAAGATTTCTGCGGCCGTTCTTAAGTCATCTATGCGTCCGTTTGTACATGAACCGATAACAACCTGATCGATCTTTATCTTTTCATCGATCTCGTCTATGGTCTTTGTATTCTCGGGAAGATGAGGAAAAGCGATGGTAGGTCTGAGTGTCGAAAGATCGATCGTATACTCTTCGTCGTACTCGGCATCCTCATCCGCCTCGTATATTTTAAAATCACGTTTGGAATGTTCTTTCATGTAAGCGATCGCCAGATCGTCTACAGGGAAAATACCGTTTTTAGCACCTGCCTCAATCGCCATATTGGCAACGGTAAATCTGTCATCCATCGTCAGGTTTTTAATGCCTTCACCGACAAATTCCATCGACTTGTAAAGTGCGCCGTCAACACCGATCATCCCGATAATGTGAAGGATAAGATCTTTACCCGAAATATACTTCGACGGTTTTCCGACAATATTGAACTTTATTGCGGAAGGTACTTTAAACCACGCCTTTCCCGTTGCCATTCCGGCAGCCATGTCCGTGCTTCCGACACCCGTGGAAAAGGCTCCCAGAGCCCCGTAGGTGCAGGTATGCGAATCGGCGCCTATTATAACGTCTCCGGCAACAGTAAGGCCCTTTTCGGGCAAAAGAGCATGCTCTATTCCCATTCGTCCGACTTCAAAATAATTGGTGATCTTATTTTTTAACGCAAATTCTCTTACGCACTTGCAATGTTCCGCACTTTTAATATCCTTGTTGGGAACAAAGTGATCGGGAACAAGTGCGATCTTGTCTTTATCAAAGATCTCGGAAAGATTCATCTTTTCCATCTCTTTGATCGCAACGGGGCTCGTAATATCGTTTCCCAGAACAAGATCGAGATCCGCCTCGATAAGCTGACCTGCGACAACACTGTCAAGGCCCGCATGAGCGGCAAGTATCTTCTGAGTCATTGTCATAGCCATGTTTACTGTCCTCCTAATCAGTCTCCTTCAAAAAGCGGAGTTGAAAAATATCTTTCAGCGGTATCGGGCAAAACGGTTACAACAGTCTTGCCGCTTCCGAGTTTCATTGCCAGCTTTATAGCTGCGGCAACGTTTGTACCCGACGAAATACCGCACATCAGGCCCTCTTTCTTGGCCAGATCCTTTGCGGTGTTTATAGCTTCTTCATCGGTAACTATATAAATATCATCATATATTTCCAGATCAAGATTTTTCGGAACTATACCGTCTCCTATTCCCATCTGAAGATGAGTCCCTATGTTTCCGCCTGCAAGAATGGCGGCATTTTCGGGTTCAACGGCCCAAATCACGATATTGGGATTTTGAGCTTTCAAAGTCTGCCCTATTCCCGATATCGTTCCTCCCGTTCCTATTCCCGAACAAAATCCGTCTATGGGACCGGCAACCTGTTCAAGTATCTCAAGTCCTGTATGATGTTTATGTACCAAGGGATTATTGGGATTTTCAAACTGCTGAGGAATATAAACCCGCTTATCATTAACCGCCATATCAAGTGCGGTCTTAAGACATTTGTCCATACACTCGCCAATGTTTCCCTCATCTTTTATAAGAATGACTTCTGCACCGTAATGCTTTACGAGCATTCTTCTTTCTTCGCTGACGGAATCGGGCATGATAATGATTGTTTTATATCCCATGACCGCTCCGCAAAGAGCCAGCCCTATGCCCTGATTGCCGCTCGTAGGTTCAACTATTATCGTGTCATCCTTAACCTCACCGGCATCTATAGCCTTTTTAAGCATATTGTATGCCGTTCTGGTTTTAATGGATCCACCGACATTAAGGCCTTCGTATTTGACAAGTACATCGGCAGCTCCTTTGGGTACCATTCTATCACTTAATTTAACCATCGGAGTATGTCCGATGGCTTCCAAAATGTTCTCGTATACCATTTGAAAAAAATAAGGGGACCGCAAAGGTCCCCTTGCCCTTCATTAATTGTTTATAAGCTTGTCTTCTTCGTTGTTCCAGCTGTAAAGCTTTCTGACTTCCTCACCGATCTTCTCAGCGGGATGCTCGCTTGCAAGCTTTCTCATTGCCTTGAAGTGAACCTGCTTTCCTGCGGGGCTCATATCAAGAAGGAATTCCTTGGCAAAAGAACCGTCCTGAATGTCGGAAAGGATCTTCTTCATAGCCTTCTTGGTATCCTCGGTAATGATCTTGGGTCCTGTGATATAATCACCGTATTCTGCTGTATTGGAAATGGAGTATCTCATTCCCGCGAAACCTGACTGATAAATAAGGTCTACAATAAGCTTCATCTCATGAATACATTCAAAGTAAGCATTTCTGGGATCGTAACCTGCTTCAACAAGTGTTTCAAAGCCTGCCTGCATAAGTGCGCAAACGCCGCCGCAAAGAACAGCCTGCTCACCAAAGAGGTCAGTCTCAGTCTCGGTTCTGAAGGTAGTCTCCAAAACGCCTGCTCTTGCTCCGCCGATACCGAGTGCATACGCAAGTGCAAGATCCTGTGCCTTTCCGGTAGCGTCCTGATGAACTGCGATAAGACAAGGAACACCCTTACCTGCCTGATATTCCGAACGTACGGTATGACCGGGTCCCTTGGGAGCGATCATGGTAACGTCTACAAACTTGGGAGGATTGATACATCCGAAATGGATGTTAAATCCGTGTGCGAACATGAGCATATTACCTTCTTCAAGGTTGGGCTCAATATCGTTCTTATATAGATCAGCCTGCTTCTCATCGTTAATAAGAATCATAATGATGTCAGCCTTCTTTGCAGCTTCTGCTGCCGTGAAAACTTCAAATCCCTGCTTTACGGCTTTGTCCCATGATTTAGATCCTTCATAAAGACCGATGATAACATGACATCCCGAATCCTTAAGGTTAAGGGCATGCGCATGTCCCTGGCTGCCGTAGCCGATGATAGCGATTGTTTTTCCCTGTAAAAGATCAAGGTTACAATCCTGCTGATAGAAAATCTTTGCCATTTTTGGTTCCTCCTAAAAAAATGATTAAAAATATATTTATCTTACGTATTTTATTACGGAAGGTAAGTAACGTTCTCAATACCTCTTCCAAGACCTGCGATACCCGTTCTGGCAAGCTCGAGTATCTCATATCCTTCAAGAAGTCCTAAAAATGCGTCGATCTTTTCCTGATCGCCGGTAAGTTCGATGATAAGTGTCTTGGGACCCACATCGATTATATTTGCGCGGAAAATATCTGCCATGGCAATAACGCCCTGTCTGTTGGCGGCCTCAGCCTTAACTTTGATGAGCGCAAGTTCTCTGTATACGGATTTTCCGGGTTCCAGCACTTTTATGTCTTTAACGTCGATAAGCTTAGCCACCTGTTTCTCGATCTGTTCAAGAACATCGGCATCTCCCGAGGCAACTATGGTGATCCTGGTATATTTTGGATCGGCGGTTACGCCTGCGGTAATGCTCTCAATATTATATCCGCGTCTTGAAAAAAGACCCGAAATACGGCTAAGTACACCTGATGTATTGTCTACAATGAGCTGAAATACTTTCTTTTGCATAAATATACCTCTTTTTATACGCTTGTATCATTGTATACATAGCATATCTAAAAGTCAACAAAAATACTTTACTTCGCTAATTCGAAAAATCATGCTTCCGTATCGTTGCATTTGGGAAGTGCGAGCGTTCCGGTACGTGCGACTTCAACAACGGGTATCCCGGATAGCATAGATCTGAATACAGCGATCTTTTCGGGCGTGTCGCATATCTGCATCATGATATGGTTTTTGGACATGTCCACTATCTCGGCGGAACATATTTCA
>JAEEGI010008326.1_pt1 | contig 22952 bp, 18 predicted proteins | sample 8958751 | NCBI WGS metagenome assembly JAEEGI01 (sample SAMN16246545, study PRJNA631951) | gut metagenome | biome: gut microbiome; feature: rumen; material: KS-attached | host: Bos | place: Iran: Karaj | collected 2018-10 | reverse complement strand
CACCCTTATCGACCTCTACGGCGGCATGGCCGACATGGAAGAACTGCTACTGAGGACGCCGCTTGACCCCGACATCACCTATTCTGATGACCCCTTGCGCATGATGCGTGCCATCAGGTTTGCCTCACAGCTCAAGTTCTATATCGAATCCGAGTCGTTCGAGGCCATCAAACGCAATGCCCAACGCATCAAGATTGTCTCGATGGAGCGCGTCACCGAGGAGCTGAACAAAATCATCCTTTCACCGAAACCCTCCATCGGATTTAAATTGTTGGACGAGAGTGGTCTGCTGAAACTCATCTTCCCGCAATTGTCACAGTTGAAAGGCGTGGAAGTCGTCCAAGGCCGCGGCCATAAGGACAACTTCCTGCACACTTTGCAAGTCCTCGACCAGGTGGCTGAGAAGAGCGACGACCTCTGGCTGCGTTGGGCTGCCTTGCTGCACGACATCGCCAAGCCCCAGACCAAGCGCTGGGAGGACGGTACCGGCTGGACCTTCCACGGCCACGAGTTCAAAGGCTCCAAGATGGTGCCGAAGATCTTCGCCGCCATGAAGCTGCCCCTGAATGAGAAGATGAAATATGTAGAGAAACTGGTGCTGCTTCACCTCCGCCCCATCGTGTTGGCCGAGGACATCGTCACCGACTCCGCCGTGAGAAGACTCTTGTTCGATGCTGGCGACGACATCGACGACCTCATGCTGCTCTGCCATGCCGACATCACCTCGAAGAACGAAGAGAAGATCAAGAAATATCACCACAACTTCGAGATTGTTCAGGAGAAGCTGAAAGAGATTGAGGCCAAGGACCACCTGCGCAACTGGCAGCCGCCCATTGACGGCATCGCCATCATGGAGACCTTTGGCATTCCCGAGGGTCGCGAGGTCGGTGTCATCAAGAACGCCATCCGCGAAGCCATCTTGGACGGTGTCATTGGAAACAACTTCCAAGAGGCATACGCCTTTATGAAGAAAGAAGGCCAGAAGCTGGGTCTCAGTGTAGTGAAGGAAATCCAAGAGCCAATTGTGGTGGCGAATAATGGGCCAGTGCCGAATAAAGTATAATGTTTATGACACGTTTTACGTCATTGCGAGGAACGAAGCAATCCAGGGGTAAAGCCAATTTCTGGATTGCTTCGTCGTTCCTCCCCGCAATGACGCAAAGCGACGCAGTTGCTCTACGATGAAAACCCTCATAGTAATCGCCGGCCCCACTGCATCGGGCAAGACCGCCTTCTCCATAGAGTTGGCCAAGGCCTTGAACACCGTCATCCTCTCCGCCGACAGCCGGCAGTTTTACAAGGAAATGAGCATCGGCACTGCCGCGCCTACCGAGGAAGAACTGAGCCAGGTCAAGCATTACTTCGTGCATCACATCAGCATTGAGAACAAATACGATGTCGCTGACTATGAGCGCGATGTCATACAGTTGTTGGACGAACTCTTCAAGACCCACGACGCCGTTGTCATGACGGGTGGCTCTGGTCTCTTCATTGATGCGGTTTGCAACGGCATCGATGCCATGCCCGATGTGCAGCCCGAAATAAGGGAAAAGGTTCAGAGGCGCTATGAAGAAGGCGGCTTGAAAGGCCTGCAAGACGAAGTGGAGCGCCTCGACCCCGAGTATTTCGCCATCGTCGACCAACAGAATCCTCGCCGTTTGCAAAGGGCTTTGGAAGTCTGTTATCAGACGGGGAAGCCTTTTTCATCCTTCCGTAGCGGGAACGCCGTCCAGCGCAACTTCGACATCAAGAAATACGCCTTGCTTTGGGACCGCCAAGCCCTCATCGAGCGCATCGACAAGCGTGTCGACATGATGATGGAGCAAGGGCTGTTGGCAGAAGCCAAAGCCTTGTATCCCAAACGGCATCTAAACGCCTTGAACACTGTAGGCTACAAGGAGCTCTTCGCCTATTTCGACGGACAATGCACCCTCGAAGAAGCCGTAGAGCAAATCAAGATACACACGCGACAATATGCCAAGCGACAGATGACTTGGTTGAGGAAGGATAAGAGTTACACATGGATCACGCCTGACGAGTTGTGCTGCGACAGCCCGTGTCGAAGACACGACCTCCTATTTACCCCACACGGCACAGTGTGGGGCTCGACACACTAGCCATAGTAGTGCAGGGCTCGACACACCAGCCATAGTAGTGCAGGGCTCGACACACCAGCCATAGTGACCTACGTGCCGGAGGCACGCCACCTCACATGTAGATGTAGCGTGCCTCCAGCACGCCCTGCCTAGTCTACAGTCTTGGTACACCCCACACAGCAGAGCTGTATGGGGTAAATAGGATACCGTGCCTTCGGCACGAGGCTGACGCAAGATGCTGGGTACAAGACATGCATTCAATCGTCATTCAGAAAGCAACGCTCGTCAATAGGAGCCCCATTCTCCTCTATGAATGCACGATACTCGTCTGCAAAGGTGGTAGCGCCATGATGCTCCTTTTGCCTCATGATGTAACGCACGATCTTGTCCTTGTCACGTAGGCTATAGCTAAAGCCAGCATACTCGCGTCCCCAGCCTCGGAAGTCAGGGAAGTTTGGGTTGTCCTTCATCCACTTGCTGCTACTGCTCTTCACCCTCTGCACAAACGAGGCTAGAGACAGGTCTGAGGGTAGCGACACGAAAATGTGGATGTGGTCGGGCATGCCGCCAATACGATAGGTCTGGCAGCGCAGGTTCTTGGCGATGCCGTAGATATAGGCATACAGTTCCCGCTCATGTTCGAAGGGGATGGTGTGTTCGCTGCGGTAGGTGCGGAACACGATGTGATAGTATGATGTAGTGTAGCTCATGACTATGAAACGCGGATAATGCGTTTCTATTGTGCAGCCCCAACCCGTGTCGAAGACACGACCTTCTATTTACCCCACACGGCACAGTGTGGGGCTCGACACACTATCCATAGTAGTGCAGGGCTCGACACACCAGCCACAGTGATCTGCGTGCCGGAGGCACACCACCTCACATGGAGATGTAGCGCGTATACAGCATACTCCATCGAGTCTATCATCCAGCCTGTCCCTCACCTGTCTGATGCCATGCAGTGCCGACACGGCACAGGATGCCCTACACACCACAGCCACTGCATCCAGACACATCTGTAGCATACCTCCATCACCCGCCCGTGTCGAAGACACGACCTCCTATTTACCCCACACGACACAGTGTGGGGCTCGACACACTAGCCATAGTAGTGCAGGGCTCGACACACCAGACACAGTGACCTGCGTGCTGGAGGCACGCCACCTCACATGGAGATGTAGCGTGCCTCCAGCACGCTCTGCCTAGTCTACAGTGTGGTAAACCCCACACAGCAGAGCTGTATGGGGTAAATAGGATACCGTGCCTTCGGCACGAGGCTGCCGCAAAAAAGTTGCCAGACGGGGCTGGGTAGCGCACTCCGTGCGCGCCCCGCCTGACAACTTTTTTGCCCGTCTTGCCCGTAACGGAACAAAGGTTAGTTCTGACGCGAGGAACGCACCCCACGAACAGAATGCCCATAGCCGCGGCTGCCGTTGCCCACGTTGTAATCGTCCGAATCGAAGTAGAAGCCCCACGCGTCGTACGGGCCGCCCGTGTAGAGCGAACTCGACCAGTAGCTGCCGTAGCTGCCTACGTAGCTGAGACTGCTATTGCCGCGGTAGCCAGCGGCGGGCAGGAAGAGACTGTTGCCATTCACAGCGGTGAAAAGTCGTCCGTTCACACCGTTTTGGGTTGTCCATGTGCAGGTAGTGTTGTTGTACAGCTCCTGCCATTCCTCCTTGGTGGGCATGCGCCAACCACTGCCCCAGTTGGCCGTGGCCGCATCGTCCTCGGGCAACAAGGTGGTCAGGTTGTCGGTGAAGCCGTTGTAGCCGTAGCTGGAATTGTTGCAGTACTTGGTGAGCGTGTTGTAGGTGCCGTTGCAATACTGGTAAGTGCTCCAGTCGTAGATATCCTTGGGTTGTGTCTCGCCCCAGGCGAAGTAGTCACCGTAGTCCTCGGGGCTGTCGGCACCCACGTTGCAGGTGGCCCACAGCAGGCCGCTCGGCAGACCGAGGTCGACATAGGCGTGGTCGCCGCCGCTGCCGCCTCCCGCCTCGGTGGTGAAGCTTTGCTCGCCACCGTAAATCGTCACAAGGCTGTTGGTGGCGTAGGCACGCATGTAGTAGGTGGTGCTGGCGCTCAGGCCAGTAATCGTGCTGGTGAAGCTGCCCGTGCCCGTGCCGTCACTTGTGTGGTTGTCACTCAGCGTCGGGTTGTGGCTGGTGCTCCAGCACACGCCACGGGCGGTAATGGCCAGGCCGCCATCGGTGGCTATCGTGCCGCCGCAGGTGGCGGTGGTGGCAGTAATGTCGGTCACCTCGGCGGTGCTCACCGAGGGTATGCCGTTCATCGTGGTGAAGGTCATCTCCTCGCCGTAGGAGGTGGCCTGCGCCGTGGTGGCATAGGCACGTACATAATAGGTGGTGCTGGTGCTTAGGCCAGTAATGTTGCTGCTGAAGCTACCCGTGCCCGTGCCGTCGGCGGTGTGGCTGTCGCTCAGTGTCGGGTCGTGGCTTGTGCTCCAGCACACGCCGCGGGTGGTAATGGCCAAGCCGCCATCGTCGGTCACCGTGCCGCCGCAAAGGGCACTGTTGCCTGTCACGTCGATCACCTCGGCGGTCGTCACCACGGGGATGCCACTCAAGGTGGTGAAGCTCAGCTCGTTGCCGTAGGCCAAACCGTGGTCAGTAACCGCGTAGGCACGCACATAATAGGTCGTGCTCGGGTTCAGGCCTTCAAGCGTGCCGCTGAAGCTGCCTATGCCTGTTCCCACGGTGGTATGGCTACCGTCGATGTCGGGGTTCGGCTCCGTGCCCCAGCACACGCCACGCAGGAACACGTGGGCGCCCTCAGGAACAGTCACCGTGCCACCCACTATGGCGCTCTCGGCGGTGACATCCGACGGTTCTGAGGTGGTCACCACCACTTGCGGAGAAGGTTGCTGCGCATTGAAGGTCACAATGACAGGCATAGGGCGAGTTGAATAATACATGTAGCCGTATCCGGGATAGAATTGTTGGATATCTCCCAACCATCCGCCATCGAAATATTCGGAAAAATCATATTCACAAGCAATCATGTCACCCTCCCGAGGGGTGAATGTTCCCAACGCCGTGGCAAAATCCACGGTGTCTGTACTTGGATAACCAATCCAGGTCCAACCTGGCTTCAAAGGAATAGTAACTTCCTGGGCCTTCAAGCCCGTGCTTGCCGACATTATGGCGAACAAGCTCACTAACAAGATAAATGCTTTCTTTATAACTGTTATTTTTATGATTATATTCAAACTGCAAAACTAAAAAATCAGACAATTGCCCCCTGATAATACCTTATCAACCCTTCAGCAGGTGTTTGCATGACCTCGCCCATTGTAAGGCCAAAGTCGGCAAGGCTTTCTTTCAAGATGTCTTGGAAATGGTAAGCCACGGAGCCAACAAAACTAACCTTTAATGACCGACTGGCATCGTAGCGAAGGACAAAGGCTTCGATGAAGGATTTGAAACAACCTTTCACCAGACCTTTGATGAAAGGATGCATCCGATTCTCGCCAGCAAACTTGGCAAAGATCGCCAAATACTTTGAGGGCTGTCCCTCATGATACAACCGATGGATGAAATCCTTCAATTCCAAATGATACGCTGCATCGAACCTCATCCGCAAGTCCTCAGGCATAAAGCCGTAGAAATACGCCCTCACCACTTGCCTGCCGATGTGCATTCCACTACCTTCATCACCGACAAGATAGCCTAAGGAAACGGCTTTTTCGATGATGTTTTCGCCATCGTAAAGACAAGAATTCGAACCCGTTCCAAGGATGCAAGCAATGCCTCTTTCATGACCCAGAGCGGCATGACAGGCCGCCATCAGGTCGTGGGTGACATGGATTTCCGTATCGGGAAATTGGGCTTGAAAGACCTCTTTGATGGTTTGGCAATTCTGTTCATTTCCACAGCCTGTGCCGTAATAATGGATGGAACGGATTCCGTTGGGTAGAGACGCGCCTCGGCATGTCTCTACAAGGTCTTGCATGGGAGAATAATTCGGGTTGAAGCCTTCGGTATAGAAACGCTGTTTGACAACGTTTCCGTCAAGGAGAATCCATTCCATTTTGGTCGAACCAGCGTCGATGATGAGCCTCATAGATGCTTAATTTTGTGCAAAAATAAGGAAAAGTGTGCAAAACCAATACTTTTTATTAGTTTTGCAGCCCATTTGATAATGAATACGGCCCTTCGACCCTTCGACAAGCTCAGGGGCCGAAAGCTAAGGGACCTCAACTTGTTGAACAAACCTATTATAAAAGCAAAGCGAAATGAGAAAATGGCGCATTGAAGACTCCGAAGACCTTTACAACGTGAAAGGCTGGGGCGGAAGTTATTTTTCCATCAACGAAAAAGGCCACATGGTCGTGACACCCAAAGAAGGCTGTGCCTCCGTCGACCTGCCGGAATTGGTTGACGAACTGTCACTTAGGGATGTTTCGGCCCCTATGTTGCTGCGTTTCCCCGACATCCTCGACGACCGCATCAACAAGATTGACTCCTGCTTCAAGGAAGCTGCCAAGGAATACGAGTTCCACGGTCAAAATTTCGTGGTGATGCCTATCAAGGTGAACCAAATGCGCCCCGTAGTTGAGGAAATAGTCAGCCACGGCAAGAAGTGCAACATCGGTCTGGAAGCCGGCTCCAAGCCCGAGCTCCACGCTATCATCGCCCTCGGCACCGACTCCGACTCGCTCATTGTCTGTAATGGTTACAAAGACGAGGAGTTTATTGAACTGGCCTTGCTTGCCCAAAAAATGGGACGTAAAATCATCATCGTCATCGAGAAACTCAATGAGCTGAAGATTACGGCCAAGATTGCCAAACGTTTGAAAGTCACGCCGAACCTCGGTGTACGCATCAAGTTGGCCAGCTCGGGCGCAGGCAAATGGGAAGAATCGGGCGGCGACGGCAGCAAGTTCGGTCTCACCTCTTCCGAGCTCCTCGAAGCCCTCGACTTCCTCGATGAACACGACATGAAGGACTGCCTGAAATTGGTGCACTATCACATCGGCAGCCAAGTCAGCAAGATTAAGAAAATCAACGTGGCCTTGCGTGAGGCGGCACAGTTCTATGTGCAACTCTACAAGATGGGCTACCATATCGAATATGTGGACATGGGCGGTGGTCTCGGCGTCGATTACGACGGCACCAGCTCCAGCAGTGCCAGCTCGGTCAACTACAGCATCCAGGAATACGCCAATAATGCCATCTACACCATCGTGGATGCCTGCGACAAGAACGAACTCCCCCACCCCAACGTCATCTGCGAGTCGGGCCGCGCCTTGACAGCACACCACTCCGTGCTCATCTTTGAAGTTTTGGAGAAGACCTCCCTGCCCGAATGGGACGACAACGAGGAGCCCGAAGAAAACGACCACGAACTCATCAAAGAACTCTACGAATCATGGGACGAGCTAACCAAGAGCTCTTCCTTGGAAATCTGGCACGATGCCCAGGAAATCCGTGAGGAAGCCCTCAACCTGTTCAGCCTCGGTCTACTCGACCTCAAGTCACGCGCCAAGATTGAACGCCTGTTCTGGAGCATCGCCCGCGAGGTAAACCATATCGCCAACAGCTTGAAACGTGTGCCCGAGGACTTCACTTCATTGCCAAAACTCTTGGCAGACAAATACTTCTGCAACTTCTCGTTGTTCCAGTCGCTGCCCGACCTCTGGGCCATTGACCAACTCTTCCCCATCATCCCCATCCAAAGACTTGATGAGAACCCGACACACCTTGCTACCCTTCAGGACATCACCTGCGACAGCGACGGCAAAATCACCAACTTCGTCGCCAAGTCAACACAGCACACCATCCCGCTGCATTCTTTCGGCGAGAAGGAACATTATTATATAGGTGTGTTCCTCGTAGGTGCCTATCAGGAAATCTTGGGCGACCTCCACAACCTGTTTGGTGACACCAACGCGGTGCATATCTCGGTGGACGAAAAGGGGTACTATATCGACCAAGTCATCGATGGCGAGACCGTTGCCGACGTGCTGGAATACGTGCAGTACAGCCCGAAGAAACTCGTCCGCACGGTGGAGACCTGGGTCACCAAATGCGTCAAGGAAGGCAAGATTTCGGTCGAAGAAGGCAAGGAGTTCTTGTCGAACTATCGATCGGGCCTATACGGATATACCTATCTAGAATAAATGAAAAAAGGAGCCGCGGCTCCTTTTTTCATTTAAGCGAACATCTTATCAATAACGTCCTTGTACTTATTGGTGATGACCTTACGTTTAGCCTTGAGTGTAGGTGTGAGCAAGCCGTTGGCGATGCTCCATTCGTCGGCGAGCAACACATGCTTCTTGATCTTCTCCGTCTCGCCCAAGCCCTTGTTCAGGTCGTTGACTTCCTTGGCATAAAGCTTCAACACCTCTGGATTTTGTATCATCTCTTCATTGGTGGTGTACGGAATTTTCTCCTTAGCGCACCATGACTTCAAGTCGGTGAAGCTCGGGATGATGAGTGCACCGGCAAATTTCTGATTCTCACCCACCACCAAAACCTGCTCAATCAGCTTGGATGAGCTGAACTTAGCCTCAATGACATCAGGATTAATGTACTTGCCGCCCGAGGTCTTGAAGAGGCTCTTGATGCGGCCCGTGATGCGCAGGCGGTTGTATTGGTCAAACTCGCCCATGTCGCCCGTATGGAACCAGCCTTCCTCATCGATGACCTCCTTGGTCAGTTCGGGGTGCTTGTAATACCCCATCATCACATTGTGGCCACGGCAGCAAATCTCGCCGTTATCGGCAATCTTTACCTCGGTGCCAGGCAACGGCTGACCCACATAGCCCACTTCACGTCCATGCGGATTGCGGTTGCTGACGGCGATAACGGGTGAGGTCTCAGTCAAACCATAACCTTCGAACACTGGCATCTTAATGGCCGAGAAGAAGCCTGCGATCTTTTGTGAGATGGCTGCCGCACCCGACACGATGATGTCGAAGTTCTCGGCACCGATATTGGATCTAATCTTGCTATATACCAACTTATCGGCGATGCCTAACTTGAAGTCATAGAACCAGTGACGGCTAACAGAATCAATCTTGTAACGCTCGCCAAGGTGCAAGGCCCAGAAGAAAATCGCCCTGGCGATACCCTTCTGTTTCTTGCCCGACTGGTAGATGGCATCATAAAAACGCTCAAGCACACGTGGCACGGCACACATCATCGTGGGATGGATTTCACGCATGTCACTGGCGATGGTGCCCAAACTCTCGGCATAATAAATCGACATGCCGCGATACTGGTAGCAGTAGTTCAGTGCGCGCTCGTAGGCATGGCACACGGGCAGGAAACTGAAAGCCTTGTTGGATGTGTCGCTAATGGTGTAATGGAAGTTCGGGAACTGGTTCATCAGATTGTGGTGCGAGAGCATCACGCCCTTGGGTGTTCCTGTGGTGCCCGAGGTATAGATAATGGTAGCGCATTCCATTTCGTCGACGGCAGCCTTGCATTGTTCAAGTTCTTCAGCATGGGGATGTTCCTTACCGAGTTGTAACAATTGGTCGAAATAGGGATATTTCTCGCGGTCAACCATGGTGTAGACCAGCTTCACATTGGGCGCGTCAGGCAAGATATTGGTCACCTTGTTCATCACGCTAAGGCCGTCGATGATGACCATCTTGGCGTCGCAGTCATGAAGGATGTATCGGTAGTCCTCCTCGCTGATGGTGGGATAGACCGGCACAGTGACACCGCCCACTTGGCTGATGGCCATGTCGAGCATGTTCCATTCGGGACGGTTGGTCAAAATCATGGCAACCTTGTCGCCTTTCTCGATGCCCAACTCGATGAGGGCATAACTCAGGGTATCAGAAAGTTCCTTATAAGATTGAGAGCTGTAGTTCACCCACTGGCCGTTCTTTTTTCCAGCGAGGGCCACTTGCTGGTTGGGGTACTTCTCCACATAGTTCTGAAGAAGGTCAAAAACTCTTTTTATTTCCATATCCTAAAGATTTCTCGTTTCAATTAACCACATCGATTTCTCGAATTGGGCACAAAAATAGGGATTAATCCATAAAATGCCAAATTATGGCAAGAAAAGTTTAGATTTTTTCAATCAAATGCAGAGGCACACCAAGGCCGCCAGCACCATCAGCAGAGGTATGATCTTGCTACGGATGTTGGGCTCTTTGAAACCGAAGATGCCATACACAAACGACACGATGAGCCTCACGCCGTAAAGGATGAGCGGGATGAGCACCACCACTGCTGCTTCTTGTTTGAGGCCTGTGAGATAGATGACATCGGCAACGGTGACGAAGACCGCCATAGCCACGATACCCCAACGCCATTCGAAAGGTTGTTCTTTTCGTTTGGGTAGCCAAATAAGGAAGAACAGCACGGCCATCATGAGGAAGTCATAGATGGTATACCATGCCTGAATGGTCGACGGTGAAATGTTTTCCTTGCTGAGCAAAAACTTGTCGTAGACACCGCTTAAAGCCACCAGAATGGCCGAAGCCAACAGCATATAGACCCATTTGTTCGACTTGAAATGGATACCCTCCAACTTGCCAGAGCGATTCATCAAATAGAACGAGACGATAGCGAGCACCACGCCAATCCATTGAACTACAGTAAGTTTTTCCTGGAAAATCAAAAACAGCAGGATGACTGAGATGGCGGGACGCAGTTGGTTGACGGGTCCCACCACGGTGATAGGCAGGTGTTTCATTGCCGAATAGCTGAACATCCATGAGCAAAGAATAAGGGCGGTTTTACCCATGATGAGCAGATGCTGCCGTGAAGTGAGTGGCTCGATATAAAGCTTCTGCATGAAGTCCCCTTCAAAAATATAAGGCTTGAATTGAGAAAGCAAGACGAAGGGAAGAAACATCAAGCCACTAATCAAAGTGCTGTAAAACAAAACGGGAATAATGGCATTGCCAACGACGGTCTGTTTTTTGAAGATGTCATAAAAGCCCAACAGGAAGGCTGAAATCAATGATAAGACTACCCACATGGTGATTGTCGTATTGAAAAACGTGGCAAAAGTAGGGATTTTTTTTGAATTTTAATGAGTTTCCCATAGGGAATGGAGTGCGTCGGTTTTTGTTACCAGCGGCGGCATAAAAAGCTTACGAACCGAAAACGTCACAAGCCGCCGCATTTAAAACTTTACGAAACTCCATTCCCCGCAGGGGAATCTCTAAATACGAATTGAAAAAAAGTATTATTTTTGCAGTAACTTTAAGAATTATTTCCGATGAACTGGACCGACCTCCTCTCCAACAAACGCTACGCGCAGCCGCACAAGAGCCCCGACATCCGCAGCTCGTTCCAGCGCGACTACGACCGTATCATCTTCAGCAGTCCCTTCCGCCGCTTGGAGAACAAGACCCAAGTGTTTCCTTTGCCCGGGGCTCAGATGGTACACAACCGCCTGACCCACAGCTTGGAAGTGGCCAGCGTGGGACGTTCTATCGCTTGCCGGACAGTGGAAAAACTAGCCAAGAAGCACCCCGAACTGAAAGAGCGTCAGTCCGACATCGAAACCATAGTAGCCTCGGCTTGTCTGGCCCACGACTTGGGCAACCCACCCTTTGGTCACTCGGGCGAAGACACCATCAGCAGTTTCTTCAAGGATGGCAAGGGCAAAGAACTGCAAAGTCAAGTTTTGCCTGAGCAATGGAGCGACCTCATCGCCTTCGAGGGAAATGCCAACGCCTTCCGCCAGCTGACGCACCAATTTACGGGTCGGCGTGCTGGAGGTTTTTCGTTGACCTCAGCTACTTTGGCCACCCTGTTGAAATACCCCTACCCTTCCTACAACAAGGGCAACCGCAAGAAATACAACGTCTTTTATTCTGAAATTCCAGCCTTTCAAGAGGTGGTCAACGAATGCGGCATCCCTCGCATCGACGTCGAGCATCTTGTCTACGCCCGTCATCCGCTTTCCTACATGATGGAGGCCTCCGACGACATATGCTACCTCATCTTGGACATGGAAGACGCCCACAAGCGCGGCATCATCAGCACTGAGGCCATCGAAGGCTGCTTCGTTTCGTTCTTCGACCCCAAGAAAGACAAAGACTTCTTCAAACATCGCGACGATGCCTACCGCGACGTGACCGACACCAACGAACGGATGGCTTTCCTCCGCGCCATGCTCATCAACAAGTTGGTCAACCTGGCCAGCGACATTTTCGTCAAGAACTACGAAGCCATCATGGAAGGCCGATTCGAGAAAAGCTTGATTTCACACTTGCCCGAGTTTGAGAAAAATGCTTTGGAAATTTGTCGCGCCGAATCAGTGAAACACATCTATCGTCATCCTTCGGTAGTGAAGATTGAGCTGACTGGCTTCAATGTCATCGGCACTTTGTTGGAAAACTTCACCGATGCCGTATTAAATCCCGACACACCTTATAATAAAAAGCTGCTCTCGCTCGTTCCAGAACAGTTCAAGGTGGAAACCGATGAGGTATATCCCAAACTCCAGTCCGTCATCGACTTCATCTCCAACATGACCGACCTTTATGCAGTGCAACTTTACAAAGACTTGAGAGGAATCGACTGATGAAGAAGACTTTAGCCATCGTTTGCCTGTTGCTGAGCGCGATTTTTACATTCGCGCAAGACTCGACTCTTCTCAACATCGCAAAAAGCACAAAATCCTATCTGATTGCTGATGGCAACCCCAAAGACACTGCCTTTCTGAGAGAAAAATGCCGTCAGGCAGGTTTGGACTTGGGACTTTCGGTATTGGCCAATCGCATCCCGACCTCGAGTAAACTCGTCACGCCCAAGCCTTCTGAGCACCTGCTGAAACAAGGCGTCCTTCAATTGCAACTCCCCATCGACGACAACCAGACCGAGTTTGCCGTGTACCACTCCGAACTTTTTGACCAACCTGCAAATATCAATGTGCTGCAAATCGACGACGAATTGGTCACCTACCGCAGCACAGAGTCCGTCGGTGACATCCATCTGTTTTACGGATGCGTGCGCGGCGCTTTTGGCACGAAGAAATCGGCGCACTCGAAAAATGCCATCGTCTATAAGCTTTGGGACACGCCTGAACGCACTCTGCTCCCCAACCTTGAGCTGCAAGACCAAATGGCCCAAGCCGAAGCCAAGAGACTGGCAAAAACCAACTATCCCTTATTGGTTTTCAACGACCTGATAAGTTATTCGCGTAACAACCTAGGCGACTTGGCCATTGGCCATTTCCTCGACACCATGCATAAGTACAATCCCGACAAGCTCTTGCAAGCCGACTTGCTCACCCCGATGTCGTCACGCTACCTAAGTCGGGTCAACGAAAACCAGCTTTGGAACGAGTCGATGCGCACCAAGATGGTGGAAACGCTGACCGAGAAGCAGGAGTTCTATCGCAGGCTCCAAATGCCATGGATGATAGGCAACTTCCAAATCCACCTGGCTGACAAGAATCGGAAAGCCACCTCGATGGAGGAATTGGAATGGTTCCTCTCAAAGGCAGCCGCCTTCGATGCCGGCTTCGGCCTCGACTTCAGCAGGGAAACCATGCGGAAACATGGGCTGTCCAATATCATGCTCAATACCATACGGACTTGGGAAACCCTTCGCTTATCCCATGCCTTCAGCGACAAGATGAAGGAAGCGTTAAAAGACCCTTATGGTGACTGGCACATCAAGAAAGACGGAGACTCCTCTTTCCTCCTATTTCCCCAGCACAACTCACGACGTTATTTCTGCAATTTCATCGACGACCAATGGGAATGGAACTCCCCCTACACAAGCCGATTCGCGCTCTGCGTCACCGTCGAAGGCAAAGGCAGTATAAGCAATCTGGTTTTCACAACGCCCAACGGAATGCTTTATTTCCCATGCACCATAAGTGCGGGACAATATCTCATCTATGATTTTGAAGGCAACGCTTGCATTACCGACTTCAACTACAACAAAATCTCAGACGCAACCGCACAAGGCGAGTCGGTTTTGAACGAAGGCACTTCCGTGGTGTCATTCAATTGCGAGGTGAAAACGGAAGAGAGAAAAAAGCCGGAGGTGACCATCCGTTATTATACTCATGGCGATGCACAAAGATTAAATATGCGAGCCAACAACTCTAAACTCTAAACACTCAACTCTAAACTATTTCTTCACACATGGGAACGACTCCACAATCTTCACCTTAATATCGGGAAAACTGTTGACAATCTGCACTTTCACGTCAGGGAAATGCTCCACTAACTTCACTTTTCCACACTGGTCGGGAAACGACTCCACAACCTTCACGTCCAAATCCTCAAAAGAGTCCACAATCTGGACCTTGATGTCAGGGAAATGCTCCACAATCTTAACCTTGCCGTAAAGGTTGAACGTCTTGCCATCCTTGTTGGTGAACGTACAATTCTCTTTGTCAATTCCAACCTTATTGTTGTTGGATTGTGCCATTATCGGCAAAGCCATGAGTGCAAACAAGGCAAAAACAAGTAATTTTTTCATATTGTTCTTTTATTAAATCGGCCCTTCGACAAGCTCAGGGACCTCGCAAGAGTTGAGGGTCGTTGAGCCTGTCGAAACGCCCGTTATTTATTTCAAAACAATACAAAAACCATTCCCTTCCCCATAAATGAGGAGGCTTTTGAGGCAAAAAGTATCATTAATAAGGATAAAAAGGTACGGATTGTCTTTGTATTTTTGCAACTTCAAACAATAGTATCAATGACCACCTTAGATAAACTCGAAATAGGACAATCCGCACGCATCAAGACCGTAGGGGGCGAAAGCCAACGCCGACAGCATTTCTTGGACATGGGCCTCATCCCTGATGCTACCATCAAACTCGTGAAATACGCGCCGCTCGGCGACCCGATGGAAGTGATGATCCACGGCTACGCCTTGACCCTGCGCAAAGCCGATGCCGCCCTCATCGAAGTAGTGCCCTGCGATGGTACACCCACCGAAGAAATAGACAGCAACCTCGACCAGCTCTATATCACCTCCCTCCCCGACCACAACGCCCACCCAGGCTTGGGTGAAGAAGGCATCTACCACGACAAGACGCACGAGACACCACTGCCCAAAGGCAGCAAGCTCACTTTTGCCCTTGCCGGACAGCAAAACTGCGGCAAGACCACGCTCTTCAACCAGCTGACTGGCGCTAACCAGCATGTCGGTAATTTCCCTGGTGTTACCGTCGACCGCAAAGACGGCACCATCAAAGGGCATCCAGAAACGTCGGTTACCGACTTGCCGGGCATCTACTCGCTGTCGCCATACACCTCTGAGGAGATTGTCTCACGTGAGTTTATCATGAAGGAGAAACCCAAAGGCATCATCAACATTGTGGATGCCAACAACATCGAGCGCAACCTTTACCTCACCATGCAACTCATGGAGTTAGGCACCCCTATGGTGCTGGCCCTTAACATGATGGACGAGGTCCGCAACAACGGCGGCAGCATCCTGGTGAACGAGATGGAGCTGATTCTCGGTTTGCCTGTAGTACCTATCTCCGCTGCCAAAAACGAAGGTATCAATGAGCTCGTCGACCACGCTATCCACATTGCCAAATACCAGGAAGCCCCAATACGTCAGGACTTCTGTGACAAGGACGACCATGGTGGCGCGGTGCACCGCTGCCTCCATAGCATCATGCACCTAATCGAAGACCATGCCCAACGTGCCGATATCCCCGTTCGTTTTGCTGCCTCCAAGCTCATCGAAGGCGACGCCATCGTGATGGAGGCCTTGAAGCTTTCGCAAAACGAGAAAGAGACCCTCGAGCACCTCATCCTTCAGATGGAAGAGGAACGCGGCCTCGACCGCGCCGCGGCCATGGCTGAGATGCGTTTCGCCTTCATCAAGCGGCTTTGCGACAAGACCGTGGTGAAGCCCAAGGAGAGCAAGGAATACCAACGCAGTCGCCGCATTGACAAGATTCTGACGGGCAAGTGGACTGCCATCCCGATTTTCATCCTCGTCATGATGGGCATCATCTGGCTGAGCATCGATGCCCTCGGCGCGCCCTTGCAGGATTGGCTTGACCAAGGCATCTCATGGCTCGGTGGTGTTTGTGGCGATGCTTTGGCACGTTGGAATGTCAGTCCAGCTGTGCAGTCGCTGGTGGTCGACGGCATCTTCGGTGGCGTGGGCAGTGTGTTAAGCTTTGTTCCTATTATCATCTTACTGTTCTTCTTCCTCAGCATATTGGAAGACAGCGGCTATATGGCTCGTGTGGCCTTCGTCAGCGACAGCTTCTTAAGGAAACTCGGTCTCACCGGTCACAGCATCGTGCCCATGCTCATCGGTTTCGGCTGCACCGTACCCGCCGTGATGTCGACGCGCACCCTGCATTCCACCCATGACCGTTGGCGCACCATCCTGCTGACGCCTTTCATGAGCTGTTCGGCCAAAATCCCGATTTACGCCTTCTTCACTAGCGTGTTCTTCCCGCATCATGGCGGGCTAGTGCTCATCGGCTTGTATCTCTTGGGCATCATTGTCGGCATCGTCACCGCGCTGTTCACCAAGTGGTTTGGCGACAAGGGCGACGTGGCACCCTTTGTGATGGAGCTGCCCAACTACCGCCTGCCGAGCCTCAAAAACGTGGCGCACCTGTTGTGGGACAAGACCAAGGACTTCCTGCAACGCGCCTTCACGGTCATCTTCATCGCCTCGTTGGTGATTTGGTTGTTGCAGACTTTCGACTTCCAATTCAACATGGTCGAAAACGGCGAAGGCAGCATGTTAGCCACCGTGGCCGGCTGGATTGCGCCCATCTTCCGCCCCATCGGTTTGGGCGAGTGGCAAATCGTCACCGCCTTGGTGAGCGGCTTCATGGCCAAAGAAAGCGTGGTAGCCACCCTTGAGGTCTTGAACGCCATGCCTTTGTTCACCACCATCACCAGCATCTCCATGTTGGTCTTCTGCCTGCTTTACACGCCTTGCGTGGCCGCTATGGCCGCCGTGCGTCGTGAGCTGGGCACCAAGTGGATGCTGTTCATCATCGCCTTCCAATGCGTCGTCGCCTGGCTCTGTGCCTGGTTTGCCTACCTCATTGCTAATGCCATCATCGCATGAACCTGCCTACCATCATAGTATTGTTGGTCGTCCTGACCCTCGTCGTTATCGCCATCAAAGCGATGCGTAGCGGCAAAGGTTCATGTGCTTGTGAGGAAGTGGAGAAGAAAAAAGGAAGCAAATGTGCTTCCTGCTCAGCCAACTGCCCGCTGAAAGGCAAATAAAAAAGTACTCATTCCATAATGAAATGAGTACCTTATTTATGGTTTTACTAATCGTTCGATGACTTAGAAGTTGATCACGCCACGAACAAGACGGGTTCCGTTCTTATTGTCATTGTAACCGTTTGAGGTGTGGTCCAAGCCACCAATGGTGCTGAGATACCAAGCATCAATGTCGGAATACTCGGTAGAAGACCAATAGGTAATGCCAATCTCTCTGACAATCGGAGCACCGATTTTCTCAAGAATCGGATTCACATCATCGAGGTTCTTGTAGAGCTTCTTCAACTGACCTGCGGCAGGCAGATACCAACCTTTGGCGTAATTCACAGCCTCAAAAGCCTGATAGCTTTTCTTTAAGTCAAGGATGGTCTTCGTGTTGTTCAAGCCATCGATATCATCGGCTGCCGAACCTCTTCTCGAGTAGTTTTCCAATTGGGTATCCACTCCATATCCTCCCCAAGTGTATAGACCATCATCCTGCAAAGCCACAGCCCAGCCATGTTCGCCCGAATCGTCCACATTGAACACCACGCCAATGGCGGTAGCATTTTTAGCGTCAAAATCGTCAGGGCTGACCACTTTGTTGCCTTCGCAAAGGATGTCGCCCACGTTAACTTGAGCATTCACAAACGGCACCACCAAGGTCATCAGAAGAGCCGTCATCATAAATTTCAAAACATGTTTACGCATAATTCTTTTTTATTTATTGATTATCAATACTTTAACTTCAATTCGTGCAGAAATACCACACTATTTGCAGGGCAAAAATAGGTTTTTTTCGGACACAATGCCAAAAAAAGTGAAACAAATCTCACTTTTTGGTCAGTTTATTCCTCAATCAAATGATAATATTTGGGGTGATAGTCCTCCCATTCGCCCGTCAAAAGTTCAGGATGGAAGAAATGGATGAAGTCGGCCAAAAGCAGGTCAGGCTCGCACTGCGACTGCTCGAAATAGCCTGTCGAGAGGATGTCGCAGACGATGATTTTGTGGTTCTTAAAGGCATCAAAAAGCGGATAAACAGGGCTTTCTTTTCCCAAAGACGCGTAGGTCATCGGAAAAGGATTGGAGTTGATGACACGCCAATAGTCGGCGTGTTGCGCTTTGGCAAGGATGCTCTCGGCATCCATGGGGACGCTGGCCGTCGAAGGATTGTCCTTCCAAATGTAGTCCGCACCGGCATCAGCGAAGAGTTTGGCGATATAGCTTCTACCACCAGCCACATACCACTGTCCGTTGAAGGCCAAGTCAGAGAACACTGTTGGACGACGCTCTACTTTGGCACAAAGCGTAGAGAGGGCGTTGTAGCGTCGTTCGATGTCGTCGAACCAAGCGTTGGCCTTGTCCTCGCAGCCAATCAGCATACCGATGACGCGGATCCACTCGGCGCGACCCAATGGTGTGTTCTCCATATAGTCCGCGAAAGGAAACAGCACAGCGCCCGTAATGTTCAAGCCGCCTTGGTTGCCATCGAAATATGGAGAATACAGCAGGATGTCTGGCTGAATCTGTATCATCCGTTCAATGTCGGCGGCGGCCTCCGTGCCTATGTCGTAGACCTTTTGTTCAGCCAACAGCGCGCGCATAGTGCTGTCCGTCACGAAACGGCCTTCGAGGATGCCTTTCACGCGGTCGATTTCACCCAGACGCAAAAAGACAGACCACTGAGTCGCAGAAAACGACACCACCGACTGCACCGGCACCTTGATTTCGGTCAGCCCCTCACCTACTGCTTTAGTCGTGTCCTTGACCAAGGCGAATTTCCCTAACGACAAGGTAGTGTCCCACGGACAAATGATTTCCATGAGGTAGCCATAGTCCTGCTCGCTGACGACGACATTATGCGCATAACGCATCATATTGTCGACCTCGACCTTCTCTTCCTTGACTTGGGTATTGAACCTGCAGGCCGTCAAAGCCACCAACAAAAAGATCCAGAGTCTTCTCATTGGGCGTTTAGTTTTTCGAGACACTCCTTGCACAGGCAGTCGCTGTAATGCTCTTTCAAATAAGCTTTCGTGGCGTCGGTGAGCTTCACTTTCACGCACCAGCAGTCGATGGAATGCACGCATTCAAATGTTTTTCCGCAACGGGGACAGGTTTTTGTCATTTGTTGAATTGTTGATTGTTGAATTGTTTAACTATTGTTGAAAGTTCGGGCGGATGTGCCATCCGCCCGAACTGAGTTGAGGATTATCCTCAAAAAGAATATCAATTATTTAAACAACATTGCACTGGGAATGACACCAGCTTCAAACGAAGCCAGCTTCACGCCATCGTAGGAATAACGGTATACGGTGCCGTTCATCATGTAGTTCTTGGCATCGGTCACATAGATATCACCCGTCCTCGGGTCAACGGCCATGTTATAGTAAAGGCCAGAGGCTTCGGCGGCGATGCTAAAGCTCTCCGACAAGGTCATCGTAGCGATGTCGAAACGACGCACCTCATTGTTATAGATCATATAAAGTTGGTCACCCGTTTGATTGGCTCTCAACACCGTGGCTGTGCCGCCAAACTCAAAACGCTTTTGGGCAGTCTTAAGCTGGGTGTCGATTTCCCACAATGAGGGCTTTTCACCGTAGTCATCATCCCAAGAGCGACCTTCGCAGAGCACCCACACATGGCCGTTCTTGTCAACTGCCATCGTGTTGGGCTCCTTCCCCACCTCAATCTCAGCCACCTTCACGTCGTTGTTCATGTCGATGACCTGCACGGTGTTGTAACTGTCATGCGAGTTGGGATCAATGTAATACTGCGACCAGTTGCTGACATACAGCTCGTTGCCCACTGGCACCAACTTCTCGGTAGTCTTGCCCGTTTCAATGAAACCACAATGGCTCATGTCCTTCGGGTTAATAATCCACAGGCCTGTACCAATCAAGTCGCTGACATAGGCCTTTTCGGGACTCACGAAGTACATCTCGCGTGGCGAATAGAAATCGGTGAGCTTGAAGGGCTTGGTGGTGTCGCAGACCATGCTGTTGGCATCTACCTTATAAATCAGATTACTGTTGTTGACGACGATATACAGCTTGCCGTCGACCAAAGCCATGCTCTCGGCCACATCGCCCAGCGGGGCATCGTTCACCTTATAGAACAGGTTGTTGGCCACGGTGTCCGCCACAGGGTCGTAAAACGACAGCGAAGCGTTGGAGAACTGGTAATTGCCTTCGTTAAGCACCAACACGCCCGAGCCAACAGTATAAGCATTCGGGTCAACGGGCTGGTTTGGTTTGCAGGCGAACAGCAAAGCGGCGACACAAGCCAGCAAGATTAGGTTTATTCTTTTCATTTCTTATCGTATTTTATTGTTTCACAATACGTTTCGTAATGGTCTTGCCCTCGGAGGTGACGCGGACGAAATAGATGCCTTCGTTCAAACCGCCTAAGTCGATAACGGAAGACGTGGAAGTCGTCACCAATTGTCCGACAAGATTATAGACCTCCACCGATTGCAGGTTTTCAGCCTTCACCGTCATTCTGTCCTTTGCGGGATTGGGATAGACGGCAACGGCTATTGTCTCGTTTTCAGGAACATCATAATGCGCCAAATCATGGATGACACCGACGGCATCGAGGTCCATACCGCTGGAGTTGAATCCCGTGGGCCATGGGTCATTGATGACATGGCCCTTCGAGTCGTAATTGGCATATTCAGGGTCGATGTTGCCCACCACGTCGACGAGGCGTACATGGGTGACACGATTCTTGTCCAAAAGCTCGTTGTCCTCCACCTCGTCCAAGTCAAACGGGGTACCATAGAACGCGCCATATTTACTAGCGAAGTTATGGAGTTGTGCAGGGTCGATGGAGCCCGCATTACCCAATTGTTCATCGGTCTGGACATTGGTTACAGCGGGAAAACGGAAGAAATTCACGCCGTCGGAGCTGACCTCCACGAAGGCAAGCTCAAGGGCCCAGGTATCTGGATTCACTGCGTTGGCGAAACCGTTCTCGAACACGGCGAAATCTGGGCCTTTACCGTTGTAAATGGGCGATGCGAAAGTCAAGGTGGCAGTACCGCTGTCGCCTAGACTCACCACGTCAAATGTACCTCCTGGCACGCCTATGGCAAGCGCCTCTTCGCCATACGATGCAAGGCCGTTTTCAGGCTTGTCGATACGCATCGGACCACGCTCCACTGTGCATCCTGTAGCCCATGCCACGAATGCAGAAGAGTCAGCGTGCATGGCTGTGGTGCCGGGTTTGTCTTGCGCAGGCGCAAATTGGGCCCACAGCGCGACCGGCACCAAAGCCAGCATCAGGAATGAAATCCTTTTTATCATTTCACCATGAGTTTAGCAGTACGCACGGCGTTGTCGCTGCTCACAGTGACGAAATACACGCCTGCATTCAGCGTCTCCGTGCTGATACGGACTTGCTCGCCAGCCATGACATCAACACTTACAGTGCTGACCATACGGCCTTGGAGGTCATAGACCGAAACCGTGTTCAGGCCAGCGCTTTCGATGGTCACGAAGGTCTCGCTCACGGCAGGATTGGGATAAACGCTCAAGGTGTAGTTCTGGTTTTCACCCATGCCAGTGGGCACCCAAACGGGCTCCACTTCCTGGGTCCAGACGTAAGTCCAAGGCGCAATCTCAGTGGCGCAGGACTCATCGCCCCACTTGATGAAGTCGCCGTTAGTGAGAGGTTCGGCTTCATAGCCGTACCAACCCGACATGCCGTTCACATTGTAAAGCCACCACATGCCGGCAAGCGACAGATGCAAATCACCATCAGCGAATTTGATGTCGCCGACACCGCCCCAATCGCTTTCTTCATAGCTGAAACGATCGTCGGCAGCAGCGATGCCATCCATCACTTCCTTAAGGACAATGCTCTCACCGTCAAAACGGTAGCCCCAAGCCAGGCATCTGTTGGGCTCGTTCCAGTTGACGGCAAACACAAGTTCGTTTTGGCCTTGGCCCACCCAATAGAGGATTTCGGCAGGGTCGATCTTGGCTTCGTCGGCCAATGGATACACGGCGGCCACTTCCTTTTCCCAGACGTAAATCCAGTTCTCCGGGTCGACCATGGTGCCGCAATAGGTGTCACCCCATTTCACATAGTCATTGTTGACCAGCGTCTGAGCATCGAAGTAATTCCATGAAGGTTGACCATTGACTACATAAGAAACCCAACCTGGTTCAGTGAGTCTCAAATCGAGAACGCCATCATTGAAGAAAATGTCATTGAGCCAGTAACCGTACTCGGAGCCGTTGGCGTCAAAGCTAAAACGGTAATCGGCCTCGGCGATGTCATCCATAACGTCTTTAATGGTGACGGTTTCGGTGGCAAAGCGGTAGCCCCAAGCCAAAGCCGTGTCGGGCTCAGCCCAGTTGACGATGAAGACCACTTCGTTTTCGCCTTCGCCAATCCAATAGCGGATGTCGGCAGGGTCGATAGTAGCATCTTGTTGTGCAAACAGGTTAGTCGTAAACAGACCAAACATTCCAAGGAGGAATAAAAGGGTAAAGTTTTTACGCATAATAATATAATTTTAGGTTTGACATTCAATCCATTACATTAAAATGCTTGGGGAAAACGAGGGTACACCTTATTATATAAGGAAAGCCAGCTCTTGTCCCGAAAGCTTCGTTTCAACGACAGGCGGCAGGTCTTCTGACTTACTCCTTGGGGCTGGCCGCCTTCCCGAAAGACCAGGGGTTCAG
>JAEEGI010008320.1_pt1 | contig 22963 bp, 18 predicted proteins | sample 8958751 | NCBI WGS metagenome assembly JAEEGI01 (sample SAMN16246545, study PRJNA631951) | gut metagenome | biome: gut microbiome; feature: rumen; material: KS-attached | host: Bos | place: Iran: Karaj | collected 2018-10 | reverse complement strand
CATCCGTTTCCCCGAGACCGCTGTTCGCGCAATGGGCCGAACCGCCACTGGTGTAAAGGGCATGCGCCTGAGCGAGGACGATGAGGTCATCGGCATGATTTGCATGCGCGCCGGCACCCGTGACGACGTGCTCGTGGTTTCAGAGCAAGGTATGGGCAAGCGCAGTGCTCTCGAGGACTACCGTGTGACCAACCGTGGCGGTAAAGGTGTTAAAACCATTAACATTACCGCCAAAACTGGCAAGCTTATTGCAATCAAGAATGTGAATGACGATAACGACCTTGTCATCATCAACAAGAGTGGTATCGCCATCAGGCTCAAGGTGAGCTCGCTCAGGGTAGTGGGACGCGCAACACAAGGCGTTAGACTCATCAACCTGGAGAAGAAAAACGACGAGATAGCAAGTGTTTGCAAGGTCGACACCGAGCCCGAGACAACCGACGAGGAGAGCGTACGCGACGCCTTCAGTCAGGAAGACGGAGCAGTCGAGAACCTCAATGAGGCTCAAGACATCCAGCAAGACGAGAACGAACAACAAAACGATAACGAATAAAACAGTATAAACCAACTTAATTTGTTAAGAAAAATGAAAAAGATGCTTCTTTTCGGCGCAGCCGCCATCATGATGGCGTTTGGCGCATCGGCTCAGATGAGCCTCGTGAAAGACCTCGCCAAGAAGGCCGGTTCGGGTAACCCCATGGACATGGCCGAAGTGCTCGAGAAAATCGAACCTGCTTTCACCAATCCTGAGAGCGCTGGTGACGTGCTCACCTGGTACACCGCAGGTAAGGCTGCTTTCGGTCTGTATGATGAGCTTTACAAGATGAAGCTCATGCAGCAGCCCGTGGATGACAACATGATGAGCCAGGCCCTGGCCGCTGCCTACGAGTTCTATCAGACCGCTCTGCCCCTCGACTCCGTTGTCGAGATGGACAAGAATGGCATGCCCAAGCTTAACAAGGATGGCAGCAAGAAGGTAAAGACCAAATACAGCAAGGAGATTATCGGCGCCCTCACTTCTCACATGGGTGACATCGCCAATGCTGGTAACATCTTCCTGCAGGCTAGTGACTGGGAGAATGCAGCTGCTTCCTTCGGCAACTATGCCAATATCGCATCATCAGCCTTCGCTATCGCTAACGGCGTTGCCGCTCCCGACAGCACTTTGAGCCAGGTGCGTTTCTTCGAGGGTTACTCGCTGTATCAGATCCAGAAGTTTGCCGAGGCCTATGATGCTTTCACCAAGGCCCGCAAGTTGGGTTACACCGACAACAACATCGTCGATTTCCAGACCTCTTCGCTGGCCAACATGGTTCAGGGCATGCTCGACAAGAACGAGTATGACAAGGCCAACAACTTCATCGACAATGCCCTCAAGGGTGATCCCATGAATGGTACCCTGCACGACATCAAGGGATTTACCGTTGAGCTGCAGAATGGTGTTGACGCAGCCCTGCCGTTCTACCGCAAGGCTACCGAGGTGGATCCTACCTATGCTAACGCTTTCTTTGATGTGGGCCGCTGCCTCTACCTGCAGGCTCAGAAGATTATCGATGATAATCCCACCGCCACCAACAAGGAGCTTGTTCCCAAGATCAAGCCCATCTATGACGAGGCAATCCCCTTCCTGCAGAAAGCAAGTGACCTCAACCCCGATGACAACAAGGCTAAGAATGTTCTTGACGACATTCTCTACAAGTTTGAAGTCATGGGCGTGAAGTGAAGCGAAAACAAAAACAAGGATTTTTCATTGTAAATAAATTTTGTTTCATTGCCTTGAAGTAATTCAAGCAAAGTATTTTGGCTTAAATTTTTATTATTCCTCGAGCGATGAGAAGCGATTTCTCGTCGCTCGTTTTTTTAGTCGAAAAATGCACGTTTGCAGGGGAAAATAAAAAATACTAATTTTGCGGCGTCATTTAATTGAAGGTAACTATTGTGAAAAAGATAGCAATCATATTATTCATTGTTTCAGTATCGGCAACATGTTTCCAGGCAAGTGCGCAAAGGGCTCTCATCGGTGAGACGAGGAAAGCCATCAGCGGCCTGACCATGACCGTTGACAGCTATAACAAGGCTTTTAACAAGTTCAAGCCCGCTTTGACCAACGAGGAAACGTGCAATCATCCCGGAACATGGGCGCTGGCTAACCGCATCAAGGTCGAGACCTACGACACGTATGAGGATTACCGCCGTGTGGGCAAGAAAATCGATATCAAGGCGATGGGACACACGCTCATCGACGCTTATGAATATGGCATGAAGTCACTCAGTCTCGACACGGTGCCCGAGTTGAACAAGAAAGGTGAGCCCATCATCGACAAGAAGACCAAGCGCCCCAAGGTAAAGACGCACTTCAGCAAGGAAGTTGTCAACCGCCTGATGGAACATCACGACAATTTCCGACTGGTGGGTAGTGAGTTGTACAATGTGAAGGACTGGGATGGCGCATACAAGGCATGGGACTACTTTTGCCGGATGGCTGCTCGAATCGATGATCCCCGGTGGGTCAAGCCCGACAGCATAGTTGCCGAGGTGCGCTACTATCAGGGCATTGCTGCGTGGCAGCGCGCTGATACCATCGATGCCGTGCGTTTGTTCAGTGTAGCGCGTCATGCGGGTTACAACCGCAAGGAGGCCTATGACTATGCGCTGGTGTGCCTCAGCGACTTGGGAAATGAGGCTGAAGTGGTGAAACTGGCATGGGAGGCCTTTATCAAATTCGGCACGAGCGACCCGCAGTACATCCGCATCCTTATCAACGACTTTCTCGCACGAGAGGATTTCTCGGGAGCTAACGACCTCATCGACGATGCTTTGGAGGCCAAGCCCAACGATGACGAACTGTTAAACCTCAAGGGGCTCATCATCGAGAACCAGGAGGATATATACCAGGCTTTCCCATATTATCAGCGTTGCATCGAGCTCAACGACAGTAACGCAAGTGGACTGTTCAACGTGGGTCGTTACTTCTATAATAAGGCAATGGAGACGCGGCAGAACAGCAACCTCTACGGCAAGAAGTTGGCTGACCTGGTCAATCCCATGTATCGTGAGGCATTACCCTATTTGGAAAAATCCTATGAACTGAATCCCCAAAATGCCGATGTCCGCAACGCTTTGCGTGACATCTACTACAAGTTGGGTGAGGCCAAAAAACTACAGGAGATTGAATCCTCAATCCCCTAATCTTAAAACCGGATTTCCTATCAGGAATATTCTCAGAGCGGTTTCCTAACGATGCCGCGTTTGCTGCCGCGCACAAAGTCGATGATCACGTCACGCTCAGCGCTCGAGGGCAACTTGCTTGCTTCTTCCAGCGACTGGGTCACGTTCAGACCCGAGTCATAGATGGTGCGGTACACGTCGGCAATGGCATCAATCTGCTCGCTGCTGTAGCCGCGACGGTGCAGACCCACCTTGTTCACGCCCTCATAGGCGATCGGGTAGCGTGCCACCATGCAGTAGGGCGGGATGTCCTTGTTGACCAATGCTCCACCTTGAATCATCACATGGCAGCCAATGCGGGTGAACTGGTGTACTAGCGCGCCGCCTCCGATGATGGCCCAATCAGCCACCTCGACTTCGCCGGCAATCTGTGCTGCGTTAGACATGATAACGTGGTTGCCCACGATGCAATCGTGTGCCACATGGCAATAAGCCATAATCAGGCAGTTGTCTCCTACAACGGTCTTGCCGCGTGAAGCGGTGCCGCGATGGATGGTCACAAACTCGCGGATGACTGTGTTGTCGCCGATGATGGCTACGGTGTCCTCTCCCTGGAACTTGAGATCCTGAGGGATGTCGCCCACAACGGCGTTGGAGTGAATGTGACAGTTCTTACCCACGCGCGCGCCACTGCGCACTACGGCTCCGCTGTCGATGATGGTGCCGTCACCGATCTCTACGTTAGCGTCGATGGTCACAAACGGACCGATTTTCACGTTTTCCCCAATTTTAGCGTCAGGGTGGACGACGGCAAACTGATGGATGTCCATATCTTGTTTATTGTATCTGTTATTGATATTGATTTCTTGATTACCTAAAGCCTAAAACCTACTTAGGATTCTTAACGATTTGCGCCATGAATTCGGCTTCGGTAACAATCTTCTCGCCTACAAAGGCATACCCCTTCATCACGGCGGTGCCACGACGTATCGGGGTCATCAACGACAAGTGGAAGATGAGCGTGTCGCCTGGAACGACCTTGCTGCGGAACTTCACATTGTCGATTTTCAGGAAGTAGGTCGAGTAGTTCTCGGGGTCATCCACGCTGCTGAGCACGAGGATGCCGCCCACTTGGGCCATAGCCTCGACTTGCAACACACCGGGCATGATGGGCTCGTTGGGGAAGTGACCCTGGAAGAACGGCTCATTGGCCGTCACGTTTTTGATGCCAACCACGTGCTTTTTGCCCTTCTCAATGATTTTGTCTACCAGGAGCATGGGATAGCGGTGCGGTAACATCTTGCGTATCATGTTGATGTCGTAGAGGGGCTCCTTGTTCGGGTCATAGACGGGGGCCTGAACATTCTGGTAGCGCAGCTCTTGACGGATCTTCTTGGATAATTGTGTATTGATGGTATGGCCAGGACGGGTGGCAACGATGCGACCCTTCAAGGGGCGCCCGATGAGTGCCAAATCTCCCATCACATCCAGCAGCTTGTGCCGGGCTGGCTCATTTTTGAATGCTAACGGCTTGTTATTGAGGTATCCCAGCTCGTTAGCAGGTTTGTGGGGCACATTCATTACGTCGGCCATGTGGTCCAGGTCGGCTTGTTTCATGGGGGTGTCATAGATGACGATGGCATTGTCCAGGTCACCACCCTTGATGAGGTTGAGTTGGATGAGCGGTTGCACCTCGCGCACAAACACAAATGTGCGGCTGGCGGCAATCTGATCCTTGAACTGGCGGATGTCGGTCAACGAGGCAAACTGGTTGCCCAGCACGGGCGAGTCAAACTCGATCATGCAGTCTATCGACAAGTCATCGTCGGGCAACACGATGAGCGAGGAGCCCGTCTGCTTGTCCACGACCTTGATGCGCTGCTTCACAACATAGAATTCCTTCTCGGCTTCCTGCTCGACAATGCCGGCTTTCTCGATTTCCTGGCACCAGATGATAGCGCTGCCGTCAAGGATGGGCACCTCGCCGCAATTCACCTCAATCAGGCAGTTGTCGATGCCTGCGGCATAAAGGGCAGCCATAGCGTGTTCGATAGTGCTCACACGGGCTTCCTTGTTGCTCTTGCTGGCAATGACGGTGCCGCGAGTGGTCTCGATGACGTGCTCGGCAAGGGCCTGGATAGTGGGTTGTCCCTCCAGGTCAATGCGCTTGAATACATAGCCCGTGTTCACCTCGGCGGGTTTGAACGTGGCCGTTGACAGTTGTCCTGTGTGCAATCCCTTGCCTGTGACGGTGAATTCGCTCTTGAGGGTTGTCTGTTTCATTTTCTCAATTTCAATACCTAAAACCTATAGCCTCTTCTTCAACTCCTTGATGTCGTTGTACATCTCGCCCAACCGCTTCAGGTAAACGGTCTGGCGGGCAAACTCCATGGCGGGCTGCACGGGAGCGCCAAGCCACTTGCCGCCGCTGCCGATGCTGTTGTCAACGCCTGTCTGGGCGCCGATGCCGTTCTTGTCACCCACAGTGATGTGTCCGGCGAAGCCCACTTGGCCGCCGACCATGTTGTATTTGCCAATCTTAGTTGAGCCTGCAACACCCACCTGAGCAGCCATGACGGTGCTCTCGCCAACCTCAACGTTGTGGGCGATTTGAATAAGGTTATCCAATTTGGCACCCTTCTTGACCACAGTAGCACCCATAGTGGCACGGTCGATGGTCGTGTTGGCACCAATCTCAACATCATCCTCCAGGATGACGATACCCACTTGGGAAATCTTCTCATAGGTGCCATCCTCCTTGGGAGCGAAGCCGAAGCCGTCACCGCCGATGATGGCGCCGCCCTGCACGATGCAGCGGTTGCCGATGCGGCAACCGTGGTAGATCTTCACACCAGGGTACAGGATAACGTTGTCGCCCAGGGTCACGCCGTCGCCCACGTACACCTGTGGATAAATCTTCACGTTTTTGCCGATGGTTACCCCGTCACCGATATAGGCGAATGCACCGACATACACGTCGTCGGGCAGGGTTGTGCCCTGGCCCACGTGGATGGGTTGCTCGATGCCGCGTTTCTCGGGACGCTGGCTGTTGACGAAGTTCAGCAAGTCGGCAAGTGTCTTGTAGGGGTCGTCGACGCGGATGAGTGTGGCTTTCACTTCCTGCTCGGCGACAAAATCCTTGCGCACCAGCACAGCCGATGCTTGGGTCGTATAGACGAAGTGCGTGTATTTGGGATTGGCCAGGAACGTCAGGCAGCCTGCGGTGGCCTCTTCGATTTTTGCATAGTTGTTAATCACTGTCGTGGCATCACCATCGACCGTGCCATTAACCATTGCTGCAAGTTGTTGTGCAGTAATCTCCATGATGAAGTTAAATATTGACTAGTCAGTTATCTTTAAAAAACGGCTGCAAAGTTCGCAAAAAAAACTCAATATCACAACTTTATCGCCCAATCAATCAGTTACAATCGGCGAAAAAGAACAATATTATGCCTTTTTGGCACTCTCTGACTAAGATGCTTTGGTGCTGCGCTTCAGCAACTCGGCAATTTTGGCCTCAATGACTTCGGGTTTCTCCAACCCCACGATGGTCTGGTATTCGCCGTCAGGCGTGATGAACATCAGCATGGGGATGGCCTCGATGCGGAACTCTTGCGCTAAGCCGGGCTCCTTGTCAATGTCGATGCGTTGAAAGATGATTTCGCCCTGATGGTTCTTCTCGATTTCCTCAAGAATGGGTTCCAGTTGCTTGCATGGACCGCACCAGGTGGCAAAGAAATCCACCACCATCGGCTTAGCGCTCATGATGGTGCTTTGTTTGCCCCAGCCATCCTGACTCTCGTCGGGAGTGACGGCAGGAGTTTCGACCTGTTCAGTTACGTTCTCGTTAGCGGCAGCATCACTGTCATTTTTCTGCTCGCTGTTGTTGTTACTACATGCCGCAAGCGCAATCAATGCTGTCAAGCAATAAAAAAACTTCTTCATATTTTCCTGATTCTTAGATTCTTTTATTAAATCACAAGTTTACCTTTTCCCAAGCGCGTAATCTGTGGCTCGTCGCCAGTGCAGTCCACGATAGTAGAGGGTAGCAGTTGTCCGCGGCCCGAGTCAATGATGATATCTACCTGTGATCCAAACACTTCGGCCATCAGACCTGGCTCACAGCGGTAATCCTCGTCGTCACCGGGAACCGATGTCGTCAGGATGGGACCGCCCAGCGTGCGCACAATCGACAACGCGATCTCGTTGTCGGGAATACGGATTCCCACTGTGCGGCGACCCTTAAAGGCCTTCGGCAGCTTAGACAAGGCCGGCAGAATGAATGTGAACGGTCCAGGAAGGTTTGACTTCATCAGCCTGAACTGTGTGTTGTCAAACTTGGCGTACTGCGCCACTTGCGAGATGTCGTCACAGATGATCGACAGGTTGGTCTTGGCCGATTTCATCTCCTTGATGGAACAGATGCGCTCTATAGCTTGGTTGTTGAGGGCGTCACAACCCAGTGCATACACCGTGTCGGTGGGGTAGATGATGAGTCCGCCGCTCTTGAGCGTATCTACTACTTGATCGATGTAACGCTGGTTGACGTTTTTCTCTATGATTTCTAATATTTCCATATTCTAATAATTACTCCTGACTTCAAACAATACTAGTCTCTATTTCACTGGCATGCGCGTACCGTTGCAAAAGCGCCGCAGTCCAGTCCACGGCTTGCTCCAAGGGCATCTCGGGGCCAAAGGCGTTGATGTTGATCTGGGCGGTGGTTGTCTCCTCGGTGAATTTGGTGCGCTCCTCATCGCTCGTGGGGGTGGCAATGGGACCGGCGGAGTCTCGATAGACGGGCATCCCGTCGATGTTGAGCAGGCCGCGCCCGATGCCGTTATACACGTCGTCTTGGGTGCCCACGCTCATCGTGAGCGTGTCGCCAACGATACGGTTGGCATCCAGTCCGCTGATGGGATAACCGCTCTTGATCGACACCAGGTTCACCACGTCGATGAGCGTCGTCAGGCGGTAGATTCCCAACCCGCGGATGATGCGGCGGCACAGGGCTTCGCTGGCCACACGGTAGCGGCTTGGATCTTTGCCCAGTGCCTTGTACAGGTGACGTGTCGCTGCGATGGCGGGACGCTGGTTGATGGCCAGCAATTCATAGCAATCTCGGATTTCTTGGGCTGCGGCCTCAATTTCTGCCCACAGCTCATCACATGTCGGCTCGTTGACTACCGTCGCGCGAATAAGCCCGATGCGGGTCTCGGGGCACGCTTCCTTAATTCTTGGGTCAATCTTTACCTGAATCATTGCTATCTTTTGTCGCTCTAAAAACAGTGCAAAGGTACTACTTTTAATCCATAAATCATCAACTTTTCAGACAATGAAAAGCGGGATTGTAAAAAACTTCACGCGAAATATTGCATCACAAGCGGAAAATCTCTACTTTTGCGTCTTGAAAAGTCTGGAAAACAATTTAACACTATAACATCATTAACGTATTTAATTGTATGAGATTAGCAAAATTAACAGCAATGTCGGTTGCGGCTTTGGCCCTGTTGAGCTCTTCGACCTGCTCCAAGCAGGAAACGGCTCCTGGTCAGTCGCCTGCCACCGAGAAATCCACAGCTAAGATGGAGAAGAAAGAGTTTACTCCCGAGTTCCTCAATCAGTTGGGACGCGTAGGCGGCCCCCAGGTATCGCCCGACGGCAAGAAAATCCTTTATGGTGTTACCTATTATGATATCGCGACCAACAAGGGGAATTGCGACCTGTGGGTGATGGACATTGACGGCAAGAATGCCCGCCAGATCACTAACACCCCGCGCAGCGAGAGCAACTACGTCTGGATTGATGGCGGCAAGAAGATTGCCTTCATCTACACCGAGGAGGGCGAGGCCACCGTGCCCCAGCTGTGGACCATGAACGCCGATGGTGGCGGACGCAGTTGTGTGAGCAATATCGAAGAGGGAATCGAAGGCTTCGTTTTCTCGCCCGACGAGAAACGCGTGGTCATGATTTCACAGGTGAAATATGGCAAAACAGCCCAAGATGTGTATCCCGATCTGGACAAGACGACGGGCAAACTTTATGACGACATGATGTACAAGCACTGGGACGAGTGGGTAACGACCATTCCCCATCCCTTTGTAGCCGACTTCGACGGCAGCAAGGCGGGTAATGTGAAGGACATCCTTGAAGGTGAGCCCTATGAGTCGCCCATGAAGCCCTGGGGTGGCATTGAGTCCCTGGCATGGACGCCCGACAGCAAGTCACTCGTTTACGTCTGCCGCAAGAAGACTGGCAAAGACTATGCTTTCTCGACCAACAGCGACCTGTACAAGTATAACCTTGAGACTGGAAAGACCGAGAACCTGACGCAGGGCATGATGGGTTATGACACCTATCCCATCATCAACAGCAAGGGTGAGATGGCTTGGCTCTCGATGGAGCATGATGGATACGAGGCCGATAAAAACCGCATTTTCTTCATGGATGCCGCAGGCAACAAGAAGGACCTGACCGAGAATTGGGACTACAGCGTGGACGATATTGCTTGGTCTCCCGACGAGAAGGCCATCTATTTCATCTGCCCGTTCCAGGGTACGCAGCCCATCTTCCGCATGGATGTGGCTACCCAAAAGGTGGACACCATTGCCATGGGTGTGTGTGACTTCAATAGCATGGCTTTTGCTGGCAACGAGACAGTGATTGCTTGCCTCCAGAGCTATCAGACCCCCAATGAGATTTATAGCCTGCAGATGGGCAAAGAGCCCGTGCAGCTCACTCACGTCAACGACGAGATGCTCGCTCAGGTGGATCCCATCGGCATCGAGAAACGCATGGTGCCCACCACCGATGGCAAGTTGATGACCACCTGGGTATGCTATCCGCCCAACTTCGATCCCAACAAGAAGTATCCTGCTATCCTCTTCTGCGAGGGTGGTCCTCAATCCCCCGTTAGCCAGTTCTGGAGCTACCGTTGGAACATGCGCATCATGGCCAGCAACGGCTACATCGTCATCCTGCCCAACCGCCGCGGTCTTCCCGGCTTCGGCACCGAGTGGAATGCTCAAATCAGTGGTGATTACGGTGGCCAGAACATGCGTGACTACTTGGCTGCTGTGGATTACATGAAGAAGGAGCCCTACATCGATGGCGAACACATTGGTGCTGTTGGCGCTAGCTACGGTGGCTATTCGGTTTACTTCCTGGCTGGTAACCACAACAAGCGCTTTGCTTGCTTCCTGGCACATGCTGGTATCTTTAACCTTGAAGCCCAGTATCTTGAGACCGAGGAGATGTGGTTTGTACAGTGGGATCTGGGTGGCGCTTACTGGGAGAAGAACAATGCTGTCGCACAGCGTTCCTACACCCAGGCCAACCCCAAGAACTACGTTCAGAACTGGGATACGCCCATCATGTGCACCGCTGGCGAACTTGATTACCGCATCGTCTTCACTCAGGCCTGCCAGGCATTCAATGCCGCTAAGATCAAAGGCCTGCCTGCACGCCTGTTGCTCTTCCCCGACGAGAATCACTGGATCCTCAAACCGCAGAACAGCATTATGTGGCAGCGCGAATTCTTCCGCTGGCTCGACACATGGCTGAAGCCCGGTAGCGAGGCCGCCAAGCAGTATAAGGCCGAGCAGGATTCCATCGCTGCAGCCAAGGCTGCAGTAAATCCCGCTCCCGCTGTCGAGGAGAAAAAGAACTGATGAAATAGTTCATCAATCAATATGACAGGGTGACCCCAATCAGGGCCACCCTGTTTAGTTGTTATGTTAGACCGTCTAGTTGATTCCCAAAATAGAGAAGACGTCGGGGCGCCAGTCGCCGCCGTTGTCGGGGTTGAGGGTTTTGATGCCCAAAGCTGCAGCGGCCTCGCAGTTGCGGGCGCTGTCGTCGATGAACAGGATGTTCTCGGGGGCGGTTTGCTCTCCTTCAATCATCGCCTTGAAAATCTCTGGAGCTGGTTTCATCATGCGCATCTCGTAACTCAAGTAGAGACGGTCAAAATAATCATCCAAACCGTGGCCGTGGCCGTCAAATTCATTGCTTCGGGCCCATCGCATCATGAAAGGATTGGTATTGGAGAGCAGGGCAACGGGGAAACCCTCACGGCGCAATCGCAGCAGGGCATCGAAGTTGCGCTGAAAGAGTTCGGCAGCATAGCCGGTCCAGGCATACTCCAGTTGCTCCATCGTCAACGGTTTCCCCACTATGCGACTCAACTCGTCGCGGTACTGCTCTGCAGTGAGTTTTCCGGCTTCCAGATTGCCAAATATGCCTTTTTGGGCATAATCGTCCAAATACTCCTCGACTCGTGTCACACCGATTTCCTTGAACCGCTGGATGGCAATCGTCTTGTCGAGGCGGAATACCACGCCGCCCAGGTCAAACACGACGTGCATCTTATTATTCTGAGTGTTCATGTTGTCTCTTTTTTGAAAAATCGCTTGCAAAGATAATCACTATCGCCTAATTTTGCAACCATGAATTATACAGTGACTACTAAGGAGGTGACTCTTGCCGCCGATGAATTGATCAGCCGCTATCGTGACGTGGAGCGCATCGGAGCCTATTGTCTGCAATGCCCCGGCTATGGCACGTCATGGGGTTGCCCGCCGTTTGACTTCGACCCGTGCACTGTAAGCGATGGCTTTAAGACGGTGAAATTGATGGGCACGACGATAGAGTTTGACGAGGCAACTCGTGACGCATGCAAGACAGCCGAACAATCTGCTAGGGTGGGGCATGAGGCGATGAATGAGGTCTGGAAGACCCTGTTGCCGCAATTGTATGAGATGGAGCGGGAAGTTCCTGGCAGCCGCTGTTTCACTTTTCGTTGTGTCTTGTGCCCAGAGGGCTGCACCCGTCCCGAAGGCAAGCCTTGCCGCCACGCCGACCGTTTGCGTCATTCGCTCGAGTCTGTCGGCTTTGACATCGTTGCTATGACGCATGACTTGCTGGACATAGATCTCGAGTGGAGCACCGACGGCTCATTGTCCAAGCACATCACCCTGGTTACTGCGCTTTTCTTCCCCTAGGACCTAATACTTACTTATGAAATACAAAGAAGACAGCCATCACCAGGCAAATGAAGGCTGCCAGGTGGTTCCATCGCAGTGACTCGCCATGGAAGAATATAGTCACAAACACCGTGAATACCGTTAGCGACACTACCTCTTGAATGACCTTTAACTGCATGAGTGAGAAGGGACCGCCGTTGCCATCAAAGCCAATACGGTTAGCTGGCACTTGGCAGGAGTACTCGGGTAGTGCCAGTAGCCACGACAACAGGATGATGACATAGAGCGGCGTGTTGTCGCTAAAGATTTTCAACTGTTGCAGTTTCAAGTGCCCATACCACGCAAAGGTCATAAAGATGTTGGACACGATGAGCAAGCCGATGGTGTAAAACTGTTGCAGGTGTTGCATGTCGATAGTTGGTTTAATAATTGGCGCAAAAGTAGTGATTATTTCTTATTGGAGTATTGTCTAAGCTGGAATTGTTGAGAAAAACGTCTGTGCCCGATATTCTAATATTTTGGCCTATACGTCGGTTATCTTTTATTTTTTAAGGTGAAATGTGATAGTTTTTTGGTCAAATTTCTCTAAATTTGCACTCTGAAAAAACAAGCACTGATATGGACGATTATTTGATACAATCACTAGACTTATCGATGATTCCTGTCAATGAGTCGGCAATTCTGCTAGATGGCAAGCTGCTCGTGATGGATAATCTGGATTTCCCCGGGCGGATTACTCCCAGCAATGTGATGGAGGATTTCAAGAGGCGTTTCCCCATGAAATTATCCCTCAACTGCATCCTCATTGTTGTCAAGGGAACGATACGCTTCAGTGTGAACTTCCGTGACTATGTGGCAGCGGCAGGCACTTGTGCAGTAATCACCACTGGAACAATTATCGAGCAGGTGATCATCGAAGATGACTCCCGCTGCATTCTGTTGTCCTTCGCCCATAATGACCTGCCTGCATCCGTTACCTATCACCAGTTCAACGTCCATCGCTTGTATGCATTGCAGGTGGCTCAAGTGCCGCTCTTGCCCCAGCAGCTTGATATGCTCATCTCTTCTTATAGGATGTTGCGTACTATCTTGACCGATAAGGTGTTCGCTGTGATGAGGGAGGAAACGGCATCCCACTGTGTCAACCTGATGGCCAGTATCATCGAGAATGGAACCGATAACCAGGCGGCAGTGACCGCCAAGGCATCGCGACGTGATGAAATCGTCGCGCGTTTCCTGCAGTGTGTGCACGAGAATTATCGTGAGCATCGCGATTTGGGCTTCTATGCCGACCAGTTGTGTCTCTCGTTGAAGTATATGTCTCACGTCATCTATGAGCAGACAGGCCGGCATCCGTCTCGATGGATCAAGGATTACGTCATCCTGGATGCCAAGACAATGCTGCGTAGCGGGCGATACACAGTCCAGCAGATAGCCGATGAGCTGCATTTTCCCAATCAGTCTTTCTTTGGCAAATACTTTAAAGAAGCTGTCGGTGTCTCCCCCAAGAAATGGAAATGACTTGATCCTTGAGGTTTTTTGGGCCACGGTGATGCTGTGGTCGGTTGCTTTATGGCTTATTGGGGGGTCACGGTAATGACGGCATATTCCGAGTCGGTGCCAATGCGGAACTTGCCGCCCCAAATGCCTATACCTGAACTCACATAGTAGTTGGTGTTGCTCCTGCGCCATTGCCCGTAATCACACTCATACATCTTTTTGGTCACCCAGTTCAGCGGCCACACTTGTCCGCGGTGGGTGTGCCCGCTCAGTTGCAGGTCCACACCGTTCTGTTCGGCCTCTTCCAGTTTGAATGGCTGGTGGTCTAGCAGGATGATATAATTGTTGCGATCGATGCCTTGCATGAGCTGCTCAACACTCTTGCGGCGGCGGTTGCTGCGGTCGTCGCGGCCCAAGATGGTCACGCCGTCGATGCTGGCACCTTTGTCGCGCAGGAGGCGGATGCCTGTTTCGTTCAATAGATCAAGTGCCTTGTCGATACCTGTGATATACTCATGGTTGCCCAGACATGCATAGGTGGGAGCGTTGAGGCGACGCAACTCTTCAGCGGTTCCTTGGGCAATTAGCGGACGCACATTCCCATCAATCAAGTCGCCGGCGATGAGGATGATGTCGGCCTTTTCGGCATTGATCATGTCCACCCAGCGGCCCACCTCGGCGCGGCGGTTATGGAATCCCGCGTGCAGGTCACTCAACATGACGATTTTGAGTGGCCGTTCAAGATGTTTGTCGGTGGTGAGACTGATTTCTTGACGTTGCTTGTTGTGGTAGTGGATGTTGCCGCCAATGAAAATGACCAGCATCAACACCGTCAGCACTAGAGAGGTGATACTGTTGTCCCGTAGCCATGACGAGGGCACCAGGTGAACCAGTCGCCCGATGTCGAGCAACAGGAAGGCCATCAGCAGGTAGAACATGATTACGAGCCATGAGTTGCCGATTTCATACATGGCCGTTGCCATGGGCAGTGGCAGACTGTCGCTCTTGAACTGCATCACCATGCAGGCTAGCGCAAGTAGCATGATCACGAGAATGATTACCTTGACGGGTGTTGAGAAAGGCAGCACGCGCCACACGTGCCATGATACGAAACCCTGCATGACCAGCATCACGGTCAGTGCCACTATAATGAACTTTGCCATAAGTAGTTAATGTCTTTGTCGTTTAGAGCCGCAAAGATACAAAAAATACTTGAATACAACATTCAAAACGGCGCTCTCCACCCTCAATTTGATGGAACCGCGCTGTTGACAAGTCGTATTCTTCTCAGTAGCACTTGATGCGGTACATGAAGCCTAGCTCCACACGGTTGGTGCTGTAGCTGCTGATTTGGCTGGCCTTGTTGAAGTTGTAGCTATGTCCCAAATATGCCAGAAAGACGCGGAAGTCATGCTTTGATATCGGCCAGTACTCCAAACTGCCCAGATAACCGATCGACTTGCGGTAGTTGTGCAACTCCTCGATTCGGGCCACGCTTGTCGTCTCGTAGGTGCCCTTGAGCATCAGGTTCCATTTGGGGGCAAATTGCCAGTTCATTTTGGCAACCACCGAGTGGCTGTGCACCTTTCCCACGTGCGTTGAGCGTGGCATTAACCAGTCGAGCAGATCATGGGTGGCATAGTGCAGGCGGTCCACATCGTCCCATTCGCCATAATAGTCGAGGTACAGTTGGTAGTTGGGCAAATTGAGCTGTTGCCCCAGGGTCAACATTCGAGAGTATTTGTGCTTGGCTTGGGTTTGGATGCCCCATGCCCAGCGGGTCTGCAACTGGTTGTTAAAGAGGTTGCCGTTCCAGTTCACAATATAGGTCAGAGGTGCGCGGCTGCGGATCAGCTCTTCGGGGGCCTCCTGGTAACCGGACACTACTTTGGGATTCTCACCCAGTTCCTCGTTGAATGAGTCATTATAACTGTTAGTGACTTGCAGGGCCAACTCTTGGCTGGGAACAGGATGGTAGCTCACCATCGCTCCAGCCATGAAAATGTCCATCATTTCCACCAAGTCGCTGTAGCGGTAGATCTCCATCGGGTTCTGGTCATATTCAAAACCGCCCCATATCTGGCATAACTTACCTGCCGCAATTTCCACTTTTTTGCTCGGTCGGTACCCCACCATCATGATGTCGGTGGCTTTGGCAAAGCGGTCCAGGCCCTTAGCGTTCTGGTTGATGTTGAATTGGTGGCGCAGACGGTAGAAAACACGTGGCGTGATGTCTCCCTTGATGTCTAGACGCAGGTCGCGGCAGATGAAACGGGTGTCCCACTCGCCATGATTGGCGTCCTCGGCCATCAGGCTCGATGCGAAGTTGATGTGGAAGTTAAAGGCGTCGGTCTTTTTCTCGAGATTGAAAATACGCTCAGCCAGGGATTCGGTGTCTTCTTCGTCACCGCCCATACGTGTGTTATGCCCCTGGGCCATAGCCGTTAGTGTCAGCAGGCTTGTGAACAAGGTGATTATGAATGCTTTCTTTTTCATTATAGTTTTCGCGTTGTGGTTTTTAAAAATCTGGCTGCAAATTTACACAGAATTCCGAATTCTGTGTAAATTTGCGCAATAATTCATTGATTTATCAACAGAACAATATGCCAAATAACAGCAGAGAAAAGAAACTTGAAGCCTTCGGCCGACTGCTCGACATTCTGGACGAGTTGCGCGTGAAGTGCCCGTGGGATCGCAAGCAAACTAACGAGAGCCTGCGCCCCAACACCATAGAGGAAACTATGGAACTCGCCGATGCCATCATGGACCAAGACGATGATAAAATCCGTAAGGAATTGGGTGATGTGCTGCTACACATCGTGTTTTATGCCAAGATCGGTGACGAGAAGGGCAAATTTGATATCGCTGACGTGTGTGATGCGCTGTGCGAAAAACTGGTTTACCGTCATCCGCATGTCTTCGGTGATGAGAAAGCCGATACGGCAGCTCAAGTGCTCAAGAATTGGGAGTTGATCAAGATGAGCGAGAAAGATGGTAACAAGATGGTGCTCAGTGGAGTGCCCCGTAGTCTGCCGTCGCTCATCAAGGCTGAACGCGTCCAGGAAAAGGCGGCAAACGTTGGATTCGATTGGCAGCAACGCGAGGAGGTCTGGGATAAGGTGAAGGAGGAATTTGGCGAAGTGGAGGCTGAGTTGAGAGGAAACGACGCCGCTGACCGTGAAATGGAATTTGGAGATCTCTTCTTCTCGTTGGTAAATGCGGCACGACTCTATAACGTGCGCCCGGACAATGCCTTGGAACGTACCAACCGCAAGTTTATAGCCCGCTTCAACTATATTGAGCAAAAGGCCAACGAGCAAGGACGCCATATCAACGAACTTTCTTTGGCCGAAATGGAAGAACTCTGGAACCAGGCTAAGGCCCAACACCTAGGCGAATAATAATTTAAATAATCCCTTTAAATTATATAATTCAATCAACTAGAAACTAGGGACTAAAAACTAGAAACTAAAAAAACTATGAAAGTCTGCGTTACCGAGAAACCCAGTGTGGCACGTGACATTGCCCGCCTGCTTGGTGCCAATGATAGGCACGAGGGCTATTTTGAGGGCAATGGCTATCAGGTGACGTGGACCTTTGGCCACCTGTGCGAACTCAAGGAGCCCAACGACTACACCGACCAATGGAAATGGTGGAGCCTGGGACAGCTGCCCATGATACCGCAACGCTTCGGCATCAAACTGAAGGATGACGAGGGTATCAAGCGGCAGTTTAATGTTATCAAGAGCCTGATTGCCAGCGCCGAGGAAGTTATCAACTGCGGCGATGCTGGCCAGGAGGGAGAACTCATTCAGCGATGGGTTTATCAGAAAGCCGAGTGCACCAAGCCGGTTAAGAGGCTGTGGATTTCTTCATTGACCGATGAGAGTATCCGCAAGGGTTTTGACCAGCTGAAGAATGCCAAAGACTTTGATAACCTGTATTTTGCGGGCCTTTCCCGGGCCATCGGTGATTGGATTTTGGGCATGAATGCCACGCGTCTCTATACTTTGAAATACTCTCGGTCGCGCGACGTGCTTTCGGTGGGACGTGTACAGACGCCCACGTTAGCGATGATCGTTGCCCGTCAGCGCGAAATCGACAATTTCGTGCCCGAGAATTATAGGGAATTGAAGACCAAATACCGTGGCGTGACCTTCAATAGCACGCACGGGCGATTTAAGACTGAGGGCGAGGCGGGAGATATAGTTGAGAAAATCAAGCAGTTACCCCTCACGGTTACGTCTGTCGAGACTAAGAAGGGGCGTGAGGCGCCGCCACGTTTGTTCGACTTGACGAGTCTTCAGGTGGAGTGTAACAAGAAGTTTGCCATGTCGGCCGACGACGCACTCAAGATCATCCAGTCCCTGTACGAGAAAAAAGTGACGACCTATCCGCGTGTCGATACCACCTACCTGAGCGATGATATCTATCCCCAGGTGCCCGGCATTCTTCAGGCAATGGCTCCCTATGCTAATTTGACAGCTCCCGTGCTGGCATTGAGCAAGTTGCCCAAGAGTAAGAAGGTGTTTGACAATAGCAAGGTGACCGACCACCATGCCATTATTCCTACCAATGTCAATCCTGCTACTGTGGCGATGACACCCGAAGAGAAGCGCGTCTATCACCTGATCGCCATTCGCTTTATCGCTGCTTTTTACCCTGACTGTGAGTTTAATACCACGACTGTAATGGCTAGCGTGGGCGACTATGACTTCAAAGCAACGGGTAAGGAAATCCTCAAGGCTGGTTGGCGCGACCTGTACAATAAGCCAGGGGATAAGAGCACTGACGATGATGCTAAGGAAAAGGCTGAAGATGAGGATAATGGCGTGATGCCACATTTCGAAAAAGGAGAGAGCGGACCTCATGAGCCGTCGGTTCTCAAACGCACGACGCAACCGCCCAAGCCTTATACCGAGGGCACCCTGTTGCGCGCGATGGAGACTGCAGGCAAGACGGTTGATGACGAGGAGTTGCGAGACGCTATGAAGGAGAATGGCATTGGGCGTCCTTCGACACGTGCCGCTATCATAGAGACCCTGTTCAAGCGCCGCTACATCCGCAAGGAACGCAAGAGCCTGGCGCCCACCATGGCTGGCATCCAGCTCATTGATACCATACATGAACCTTTACTTAAAAGCGCAACGCTCACTGGACTGTGGGAAAAGAAATTACGCGAGATAGAGCGTGGGGAGTACAGTCCAACTCAGTTCATCAATGAGCTCAAACAGATGATCGGGGAAATCGTCTTGAATGTGCTGCGTGACAACAGCAGCGGGAGCATTGCCGTCGAGCAGGGCAAGCCTTCCAAGCCCAAATCTCCATCGGCCTCGGGCGGGGAGGACAAGCCCAAGAAGGCGCGTGCACCGCGGCTCAAGAGCATTGAGGAAATCCCGTGCCCCGTTTGCGGAAAGGGACATCTGGTCAAGGGCAAGACCGCCTTTGGCTGCAGCGAGTACAGGAATGGCTGCCATACCGTGCTCCCGTTCACCGAATATCCTGCTGATTTGACGCCGGCAAAGTTGTCTCGACTGGTGAAGAAGACGTTCAAATAAAACAATAGATGGACCGAAACCATCATGAGTACAACAATACAATATGTCATTGCGACAATTATCGTGGCCGCTGCAGTGTTTGCGGTGGCACGCGCAATCGTGCGTGCTGCACGAAATGAAAAGACGGCGCTAACTGCCTGTGCTGGTTGCAAGTTACATGACATTTGCCAGAAGCCAGAAAAGAATTCTGCAAAAAAATGTGCCGATAAAGTTGCACAGGTCAAAAAGTCGCAGTAATTTTGCACCGCTATTCACGAAGGGTCGCTTGGATGAGTGGTTTAGTCACCGGTCTGCAAAACCGGGCACAGCGGTTCGAGTCCGCTAGCGACCTCCACAATAAATCGCTGATTGGGTTTCCAGTCGGCGATTTTTGTATAAAATAATGTAATCCATGGGAATAGCATACTGAAATTCAAGTAATTGTTTAGAAATACTCGTTTTGGCAAATTGTTGATAATGAGGGGTGTAGCGTTTGCCTTGTTTGCGTGATTTACTTTGGCGATCCCGCTTGCCAGGAGGCATGTCGGTGGCTCAACTATTCGGCGTATAGCTGTGAGACAAAATGTCATGCAAGGCCATTAAGTCTTTTATTATCAGTTTAATACAATGATTGATGATGGTCTTTTCGAGGCCTTAGTTCTTTGCCTGTCATCAATTGTTGCGAACAAGATTGTCATTTGAAAGTGTTTGAAAATAATAACTTAGTGGCTTTGCGGCTTAGCGTGAGCTTGAATCGCTGAATTGTTTCGTCGGTGGCGGATGACTGTTAAATTTCTATAATTATTGGCAGGACACAGAGTTTTTTCGCTCTTTTACTTTGAAAAATGGTTGTTTTTAAGTACTTTTGTGCACTTTAAATTGGGGTCTAAAGGCGACCGGTGGCATCCCACAGTGGCGGCTTTTTAAAAATCGGTGCCTTAAAATATTGAACCTCAATACGATATATAAATTCTCCACTTGCTCATTGCTCTGCGGTAGTGAGCCCCTATCTTTGCATATTAAAAAAACTAACATAAATGATAAGTAAATGGAATTACTTACCTCTAACATCCGAAGAACGCATTGCCGAGGAGCAGCTGGCGGCCCAGTTCCCCAACTGCCCCGCGATCGCTCGGTTGTTGGTGCTCAGGGGCTTGAAGACCGCGGACGACGTCCACGACTTCCTCTACCCGTCGCTCCAGCAGCTGCACGATCCCTTCTTGCTCAAGAATATGGACAAGGCGGTGGCAAGGCTGAATCAAGCGTTAGGGGCCAAAGAGAAGATCATGGTGTATGGCGACTACGATGTGGATGGTACCACAGCGGTAGCGCTAGTGTTTAAGTATCTTCAAAACATTTACTCCGATCTGGTTTACTATATCCCGACACGTGATGACGACGGGTATGGTATCTCACTGCAGAGTATCGACTATGCAGAGTCCATCGGGGTAACGTTGATTATTGTGCTCGATTGCGGCATTAAGGCAGTTGACGAGATTGCCTACGCCAAGCAAAAGGGCATCGATTTCATTGTGTGCGACCACCATGTCCCCGACGATGAGTTGCCTGATGCAGCAGCAATTCTTAATCCCAAACTCGCTGACGACACCTATCCTTACAAGGGGTTGTCAGGCTGTGGCGTGGGCTTTAAGTTCATGCAGGCCTTCTCCAAGAGCAATGGGCTGGGAACGATGTACAACCTCGAGGCCATGCTTGACCTGGTGGCTGTGAGCATTGCTGCCGACATCGTGCCCATCACCGGAGAAAACAGGGTAATGATGTTCTACGGATTGCGCCGTCTGAACAATAACCCCAACGTGGGATTGCGCAGCATCATCCGCACTTGTGGCTTGAACCGCCATGAGCTCACGATCAACGACATTATCTTTAAGATCGGACCGCGCATCAATGCGTCAGGACGCATGGAATCGGGACAGGAGTCGGTAGCACTGCTTGTGAGCCGCAATATGCAGAGTGCGATGGAAATCTGCAAACGCATCGATCAGTATAACAGCAGCCGCAAGGAACTGGATAGCCAGGTGACTGTCGAGGCTAACGAGATTATCGACAGGCATGCACAGGTGCTCGATGGCAAGAAGCCCATCGTCATCTATGACCGCAACTGGCACAAGGGCGTCATCGGCATTGTTGCAGCACGCTTGGCCGAGCTGTATTTCCGCCCATCGGTGGTGCTCACCTATTATGCTGACGGCATCGCAACGGGTTCATCGCGGTCGGTGCGCGGTTTTGACGTCTATACAGCCATCAAGTCGTGCCGAGACCTGCTGGAGACCTTCGGCGGACACACCAACGCTGTGGGATTGTCGATCAAGGAGGAGAATATCCCTGAGTTCCGCCGCCGTCTCACGGCCTATGTCGAGGAGCACATCCACGACGAGCAGGTCACCCCGGCGATGGATATCGATTGCGAAATCAAGTTCAGTGACATCAACGGTTCGTTGCTGCGTTACCTGCGACTGCTCAATCCTTATGGACCGGGCAATATCAAGCCTATGTTCATGACCCGCAAGGTCTATGACTCGGGTACGAGCAAGGTGGTAGGCAAGAAGAACGAGCATATCAAACTCGACCTCGTCGATGAGGAAGGCAACAAGGTGAATAACGCTATCGCCTTCGGCATGGCAAGCTATAACGATGCCCTCAAGGCAGGCAAGCCCATCGACATCTGCTACACGATCGAGGAAACGCGTCATCGCACGACTACCAACGTGCAACTCATGGTCAAGGCAATAAAACTGCACGAAGATGCCGAGCCCGACCAAGCCAATTCTTGAAATTCTCAAGAAGTACTGGGGCTACGACGCTTTCAGGCCTTTACAGCGAGACATTATCGAGTCGGTTCTTGACGGGCGCGACACGTTAGGCTTGATGCCTACCGGTGGCGGTAAATCCATCACTTTTCAGGTTCCCACGATGGTCATGGATGGCATGACGCTTGTCGTCACGCCCATCATCTCGTTGATGAAAGACCAGGTGGATCGTCTGCGCTCCCTGCACATCAAGGCGAATTACTTGTATGCAGGCCTCTCTCGTGGCGAGGTGAACCGCGTCTATGAGAAGTGCCTGTACGGCAATTGTAAGTTCCTTTATGTCTCGCCCGAGAGGTTGCAGTCCCGCTCTTTCCTGGAGCATCTGCGCCAGATGCCGGTTTCGCTGATTGTCGTGGACGAGGCACATTGCATCTCACAATGGGGTTATGATTTCAGGCCTTCGTTTCTGCGCATCGCTCAGGTGCGTAAACTTTTCCCTAATGCTCCGGTTCTTGCATTGACGGCTACAGCCACTCCTGTCGTGGTTGAGGATATCCAGCATTGCTTGGCTTTCAAAGCCTCCAATGTGTATTCCATGAGCTTTGCACGCGACAACTTGTCTTATGTAGTACGCGAAGCCGAGGAAAAAGTCACCGAACTCATTCACATCCTTCGCTCGGTGCCGGGGACGGCTATCGTGTATGTGCGTTCCAGAAAGCGCACAAAGCAGATTTGTGACGAACTCAATCGGGCTGGTATTCATGCCGACTTCTATCATGCGGGGCTTTATGTGGAGGACAAGGAGGACAAGCAGAACAAGTGGACCACCGACCAGTGTCGTGTGATGGTGGCGACCAATGCCTTTGGCATGGGAATCGACAAGCCCGATGTCAGGCTTGTTGTCCATGTTGATATACCCAATTCCTTGGAGGAGTACTATCAGGAGGCAGGCCGAGCAGGGCGTGACGGCAAGCGCTCCTATGCAGTGCTGCTTGTCAAGCAC
>JAEEGI010008314.1_pt1 | contig 22967 bp, 17 predicted proteins | sample 8958751 | NCBI WGS metagenome assembly JAEEGI01 (sample SAMN16246545, study PRJNA631951) | gut metagenome | biome: gut microbiome; feature: rumen; material: KS-attached | host: Bos | place: Iran: Karaj | collected 2018-10 | reverse complement strand
GATGGAGACTGCCTGGAACGGAACGGACTTGGTCTCATATCCATATCCTGCGAGGTAATCGCACATGAAGTATGTGGAGTCATATCCCATGAGGTATGGGTTCTGTCCCATTGCTCCGTACATATCACCAGACTCCATGTATCCTTTCTCTGTTGCGGAGAAGTCCCAACCAATGATCGTGACTTTCGATTTCTTAGCGTCAGAGAGCTCGGAAACAGCGGTTATAGCATAGTTGTTATAGCTGTTGCAGGTTCCGAGGATGAGGATGTTGTCGTCCGGGTGAGAGTTGATTGTATCCTGGAGGTACTGGATGCAGATTTCCTGTGATACCTGAGATACCCAGTATGGCTCGTCTCCTGTGTAGGATGTGAACTTAGGATCTTCCTTAGCCTTGTCCATGAATCCATAGGATCTCTCTGCCCACTGCTGGTTGTCTTTTGAAATTCCGAGGTGGATGAAGAGGACCTTGTCAACATCAGCCATAGCCTTCTGTGCCATCTCGAACTGTCCAACTGACATTGCATAAGCGTCGGATGTATAGCTTCCGATAACTGCAGGGGAAGTGGTGTTGCAGGATCTGTCGATAACGATGATCGGGATGGAGTCATCCGTGAACTTGTCGGTCACGTATGTTCCGATGGAGTCAGCGTTGGACGGGCAAAGTACTAATCCATCCGGCTTCTTAAGAAGAACCTGGTCAAGAAGGTCCATCTGCTGTGTGTAGTCAGATGCCGTAGCAGGTGCTGTGCAGTAACCTTCGATACCATACTGTGCCTTCAGTTCGTCAAGAGCTGCAACGCATCCGTTGTAAACAACTCCCCAGAAGTCTCCGGTGATCTCGGAATATACGCAAGCCAGATTGTACTTGCCATATTTCTTCTCTTCTTCGGACTTGGAGGGCTCAGGCTCTGTTGAGGACTTAGCGGGCTCGGACGGTGCCGGTGTAGGAGCAGGAGTCGAAGACTTCTTCTCTTCCTCTTTCTTGCATGCTACGAACATCATCATTACCATAGCAAGAGCAAGAACGATTGCTAAAACTTTTTTCATTTTCTTTTCGTATGGATCTTGTCCATACACTCCTTTTTTATATTTGGCTGTTTGCCATTTCGGGTCATGGGACCCTTATGCACTCATACCTTGTCCTGAACCGATCTGCTGCTTCCACCGTTATATATTGCCGGCACGGTATCATACAGGAAAAGGATCCAGGACATGTACTTGTCCATCATTGTTGATTTTATAAAGAAAAAAGGTGTTTGAGAATACGATATTTGAGGATACCGGTATCTTGGAGGATACCGGAAAAGTACCGGAATAAAATAAAAAACTCCGTATGGAACGGAGTTGATTTTCTGGTGCGATCGATGGGACTTGAACCCATATGGTCTCCCACACGCCCCTCAAACGTGCGCGTCTGCCTGTTCCGCCACGATCGCATCTCGTAACAGCAAATATGATTATATATGGGCATATTCTAATTGTCAAACATATTTTATAATAGTTGATGACAAAGAAGAAAGCATTGAAAAGGACACTATAATAATGGGAAATCCGTTCTCCATGACCTCCCTTAAAAGAAAAGTTGACATCCTGGGCGAGCTCCCGCCTGCAGGTTCGGTATACGGGGAATATCTCAAGATCGCATGGCCTTCCGCACTCGAAGGCATGCTTACCATGCTGATAGCCGCAGTGAACCTCATAATGATAGGTACTCTCGGCACCAGGGAAGTTGCGGCAGTAGGTATAATATCCCAGCCAAGGATGATAATAGTCGCTGCAGCAAAGGCGGTAGCCGTAGCAGTGACCGCAATAGTCTCAAGAAGACTCGGGGCAGGACAGAAGGAGGAGGCTGACAGGGTGTTCAAGCAGGGATTCCTCATATGCCTCATTATGACATTCTCTCTCTGCATGATCCTTGCACTGTTCCTCTCGCCGATACTCATGCTTGCAGGAGCAAAGGAGGAGTATCTTCCCCTTGCGAGAGAGTATTCTTCATTCGTCGTGGCGGAGGTGTTCTTCTATGATCTTTCCATTATCATAAACTCAGGTCTCATAGGCTCGGGAAACACTAAGAGCATGATGATATCCAACATCATAGGGAACGGTATCAAACTGCTCCTTAACTTCCTTCTGGTCTATGGCGGTCTTGGTTTCAGAAAGCTGGGTATAAGGGGAGCGGGCATAGCCGAGGTGGCAGGGGCTTTAAGCTGTTTCATCTTCTCGGTACTGTCGGTATCCTCAGGGAAGAGCCCCTTCAGACTGTTCAACAGAGCAGGATGGAGATTCGACAGGACTACCGTTTCAGGCATTTCAAGGATAGGTCTCAGCGCTCTTCTTGAACAGGTGTTTCAAAGGATCGGCATGTTCCTGTACAGCAGGATGGTAGCAGAGTTCGGAACGGCAGAATATGCCACCCATTATATAGTAATGAACCTCTGCGATATCTATTACAGTTTCTCCGAAGGTCTTGGAAATGCAAGTACGTCCATAACGGGGAACAAGCTCGGAGAGGGAAGACCCGATCTTGCGGTCATTTACAACAGGGCCGGAAGAAGAGCAGGGCTCATACTCGATACCGTTGCCTTCCTCATATATGTATTGTTCAGATATCCTCTCATGGCCATGTATTCCTCTGAAGCTGAGGTGATAAAGGTAGGAGGGGATCTTCTCATCATAGTGGGGATCGTGTGCTTCATACAGACACAGGCCATGATATATGCGGGAGCACTGAGAGGAGCGGGGGATACGAGATACGTGGCTCTTTATTCGCTCTACGACATAGCTCTCTTCAGGCCAGTGGCAACATATATACTGTGCTTCCCCATGGGCCTTGGGGTATACGGTGCCTGGATATCCCTCATACTGGACCAGCTTATTAGGGCAACATGCGCGACGCTCCGTTTCAGGAGCAACAAATGGATGTATGTGAGAGTGTAATATGTTTACATATACTAAACATATGGCTTAATAAACTACTATGATATTCAAAATATGCCTGTATGAAAGGATGTATTGAAATATATGGATAAAGTGTTAATATCGCCGTATACCCCTTGATATATGCGGGTTACGGTAGTAGTATAATAACCGTGAAAGGGAGTAGCAGCTGCCAAAGGCAGTTTCGAAAACGTCAACACAACAATAGAGATTGTTCGTTACGAATTGAATGCAAGACTTTTACTGATACTGGCATATCGGTAAAGGTCTTTTTTAGTACCTCCTGATATGCCGGAAGGCTCATGAGAGGAGCCTCAAAGATCAATAAAAGGAGGAAAGACTAATGATCACACTCATCATTCTGCTTTCATTGCTCACAAGACCCTTCAGAAGACCATTCTGGGGACCGGCATTCAGGATCCATCATCATGGCATGTTCGGTCACCATGGTCCGTTTGGTCATCATGGTCCTTTCGGCCCGCATCACGGCTTCGGTCCGAGAGGCATGTTCGGAGGCCCGCATCATGGGTTCGGAGGCCCGCACGGAGGCTTTGGACCGAGACACTGACCGTATGACATAAAAGTCATACACAATCCGCCGGGGAGCAGCAGCTCCCCGGTTTTTCTTTTGACCGGTCACCCTTATACAGATACTGTCTGTACTGATATAATCATCATAGGAGGAGAATATGAAGCATCTTGTGATCGAAGTCAGCACATCTTCGGTGAAACTCATGCTCAAGGACAGTATCATCGGGGAAACGCGCATCAGCATCTATCCATTCAGGGACATCTCTGCAAACGGAGGTACCATGGACGTAATTATTCTGACTGCCGGATTAAGGGAGTCGTTCCATTCATTCTGCCCCGGAGATTATGATGCGGTCTCCATAGTGACTACCTGGCACAACCTGATGGTGACTGATGAAAACATGGTGCCTGTAAGTCCTCTTTATCTCTGGAACTATACAGGAGCGGGAGATATCGCTGAGGAACTGAAGAAAGACAGCAGCTTCTCTCAATATTTCTACTCTGTTACGGGATGTCAGATCTCTTCGACCTATCCTTTCTTCAAGATGATGAAACTCATGAGGGAAGGGGAATACGTCACACCTTCGAAAAGATGCTTTTTCATGGGTTACGGCTCATATCTGAACTACATGCTAACGGGCAGGTTCGTCACGACTCCTAGCCTTCCTTCCGGTTCAGGACTCATGGACAACGAAAAATGCTCATACAGCTCGTGGTTACTGGGGCTGCTCGGGATCTCTGAAGGACAGCTTCCTCATGTAGAAGACAGTATGTCATTTGGGATCACGGGAGGAGAGAGCTGCCGCATGCTGGGTATCAGGGAGGGGATACCTCTCATATATGCGATACCTGACGGAGCATCGAACCAGCTGGGGTCGAAAGCATTCTCCAAGGGCATAATGACCCTCTCCGTAGGTACAAGCGGAGCCATGAGGCTCCATGTGGAAGAAAGACTCAGGGATATAGGAAGCGGGCTCTGGTGCTACAGATCGCCCGCAGGCATACTTGCGGGAGCGGCAACTTCAGGCGCCTGCAACTGCACGGAGTGGTTCAGAAGCACATATTTTGATGAAACGCCGTCCTTTGACTGGCTGGAGAGCAGTACAGATTCAAACGTCCCCGTATTTCTTCCTTTCATATTCGGAGAGAGGTCTCCGAGATGGAGAAACGCACCCCCTTCAGGCTTTATGGAGCTTGAGGAGGATACGGACAAAAGGGCGATGTATGAGGCAGTCCAGAGAGGGATCCTTTATAACCTCTATGAATGCTTCGAGAGGATGAAATCAGCCTGCGGAGATCCTGAGGAGATAAGACTTTCAGGAGGCATATCGAACTCAAGAAAGTGGACTCAGATGTGTGCTGACATATTCGGACACGAGCTGCTGCTCGAGGACACGAGGAATGCTTCCGTGGAGGGAGCATACAACCTCATGAGGATGATACTTGAAGGAAAAGATATAAAGGCGGAGGAGAGACCTTCCTCAGTCCCGATATATCCCGATATGAAAATGCATGACGTATATATGAAGGATATGGAAAGATACAGGAGATATGTGGAAGAATGATATATGAAAAGATCCAGTCAATTGGCTGGATCTTTTCTTTCAGATCAGTTACTGTTTCTGTTTCTGCTCATAGTCGTTCAAAGCAGCCTCTATGGCCTCCTGGGCAAGTACGGAGCAGTGCATCTTGTATGCGGGGAGCCCATCCAGAGCCTCTGCGACAGCCTTGTTAGTGAGCTTCCTCACTTCCTCAAGGGGCTTTCCCTTTATGAGCTCGGTAGCCATAGAACTGGAAGCTATGGCGCTGCCGCATCCGAAGGTCTCGAACTTAACGTCCTCTATGATCCCGTCGGTGATCTTCATGTACATCTTCATTATGTCGCCGCACTTTGCGTTACCGACTTCGCCGACTGCATCGGCATCCTCTATCACTCCGACGTTCCTCGGATGTCTGAAATGATCCATTACTGTTTCACTGTATAAAGCCATATCTTACCTCCGTCCTTATTTGAGTATGAACTCCGTCTTTCCGCTCACGAGATCTCTCCAGACAGGGGAGAAGCTCCTGAGATATTCGACTACTTCTCTTACCGATTCTACTATCTAATCAGCATCCTTCTCGGTTATGTCCTCGCCGATGCTGAGTCTCAGGGAACCGTGTGCCACGTCGTGCACTCTTCCGATAGCAAGGAGCACGTGGCTCGGATCCAGGGATCCTGATGTACAGGCACTTCCGGAGGACGCCTCGATCCCCTTGTCATCCAGCAGCAGGAGAAGGGATTCTCCTTCTATACCCTCGAAGCAGAAATTGATGTTTCCCGGCAGTCTGTTCTCTCTGTCTCCGTTGAGAGCACTGTGGGGGATGGCATCAAGTCCGTCTATTATACTGTCCCTTATGGGCACGAGATGCTCGCGGTTCTTCTCAATGTTTTTTACAGCTTCCTCAAGGGCTGCAGCCATGGCAACTATTCCCGGGACATTCTCCGTGCCTGCCCTCTTGCCGTTCTCCTGAGCACCGCCTTCTATGAGGCTCGTGATCCTCACGCCCTTCTTCACATAGAGGAATCCCACGCCTTTAGGCCCGTGGTATTTATGGGCGGAGGAGGAGAGCATGTCTATGTTCTGTTTTTCCACGTCGATAGGAACGTGTCCGACTGCCTGTACGGCATCGGTATGGAACGGGACCTTGTGGCTCCTGCATACCGCACCTATCTCGGCGATCGGCTGTATGGTGCCTATCTCGTTATTCGCATACATTATGGTCACGAGACAGGTGTCCGGTCTTATGGCCTTTTCGACTTCCTCTGCAGTTATAAGACCGTTCTCGTGAACGTCAAGAAGGGTGATCTCAAAGCCTTCCTTCCTGAGTTTCTCGAGAGTATGGAGGACTGCATGGTGCTCGAACGCCGTCGAGATTATGTGCTTCTTTCCGGATTTCGCTCCGAGCCTGGCAGTTGAGACTATGGCCTGGTTGTCGGCCTCGCTCCCTCCGCCGGTGAATATGATCTCGGAAGCTCTGGCACCTATGAGCGAAGCTATCTTTTCCCTTGCTTCCTCTATGGCCTCCTTTGCCTTCTGTCCGGTCACGTAGAGGCTCGAAGGATTCCCGTAGGTATCCTTCATTGCAGATATCATCGCATTGATAGCGGTCTCCGACATCTTCGTGGTAGCCGCATTGTCAGCATATATCATTTACTTTCTTCCTTTCGGTCAGTGGACCTTCTTTCCGGTCCCCAGAGTATGATATATCTTATTACCCATTAAGTCAATAGGTAAATGGGTATTGATGCACGGACCAATGTCGGTTATAATATGAAAAAAAGCGGAGGGGAGAGAGATGATCTCCACAAAGGGAAGATATGCGATAAGAGTGCTCCTGGACATGGCAGAGAACGATAACGGGGGCTACATACCTTTAAAGGACATAGCAGAGAGACAGGGTATATCTAAGAAATACCTGGAGTTCATAGTGAAGGATCTCGTGGCAGGTGGCCTTATCTCCGGTACCAGCGGAAAGGGAGGGGGATACAGGCTCATGAGGGCCCCCGAGGACTATGTGATTGGGGAAGTGCTGGAAATGACGGAGGGAAAGCTCTCCGCAGTGGCGTGCCTTGCCACGGATGATTTTGAATGCCCGAGGAAGGATGAGTGCGAGACCCTTCCCATGTGGAAGGAATACGATGATATGATCCACGATTTCTTCTACGGAAAACGTTTGAGCGACATAATGCCAGAAACCAAATAATGAAAGGTATATATAAAGAAACGGCATGACCATCTGATCATGCCGTTTTCATATGCTTTTTATCTGTCCGGTATGTATCCGCGAAATTCTTCATTCCTTCATATATGCCGCATACAGTGACAGGAGAGCAAGGCTCAGGAACACTCCCGCGAATATGTCGCTCATCCAGTGTACTCCGCATACGAGCCTCCCTATGACCGTAATGGCTGTTAGGATCAGGAGCACTGATATTGCCGAGCTCTTGATCTTGATGTCCTTTATGTAACTGAGGATCAGAAGTATCGCGCTTCCGAGCACCACTATAACGAGCATAGTGTGTGAAGAGGGGAATGAGGGCTCCACTTCGGTCTCTCCGCTCATTATGACCGGCCTGTAGTTTATGACCACCTTGTCGAAGAATATGTAGAAGAAGAACATCACCGCGTATAGAATACCTGCAGTGATTATCTCCCTGTCGACCTTTTTTATGCTCTTCCTGGTGATGAGCTGGTAAAGACCCATTGCAGCGACGAAGCCGGCTACTGCAAGGGAGAATATGCCGAGGAACTCCGTGACCTTGTACCAGAACATGTTCTCTCCGGTGAGCTCATGGAATTCTTCGTTAAGTGTGGAAAGGCCTATGCTTGTTCCCTTGGGTCCTATAGCCCTGACGTCGACCGTAAGGACCAGTATCAGGGTCAGAATGAACATGGCTCCGAATAGGGCAGCCAGTATCTTGCACATCGTCCTGTTCATGTTGAATTCCTCTTTCTTATAGAGATACATGCATTATACTTTCATTGCATGAAAAAAGCAAAAGAGGAGAGAACGTCCGCATTGTAAAAAAGATCCCGGTCATATTGGCCGGGATCCTTCAGATATCCTATTATCAGTGAACTTCCTTTGCGAGATCTCCGTACTGGAATGCAAGGTACTCGCTTCCGTCCTTTGCTTTGAGCACGAATACGTTGTCGGCATACTCGATGTCATATTTAAAACCGCCGTAGTCTGCCATCATCTCATCAGGATACAGCTTGAATTTCATTTCAGAACCGTCGAAGTTCGTCATGACACCATTGTTGTTCTCGTCGATGTCCATATATGCGTAATAGCCCTTCTGTGCAAGATTCTCGAGCGTCTGCTTGCTGTCCTCACCTTTCACGATGAGCTTTATAAGAGTATATCTTCCGGTAGGATACTTTTCCTTTGCGGGCTCCGGCTCAGGGGAGGGCTCGGGAGAAGGTTCCGGCTGTGGCTCGGGAGAAGGCACGGGAGTTGGCTCGGGTGTGGGCTCCGGTACAGGCTCGGACGATGGCTCCGGCTTCGGAGCGGGCACTTCCGATGATTTCTTTCCGCCTCCGTTGATGATCTCGGAGATCGGCATGCATGCGGCCATGCTGAGCAGCATTGCAAGAGCGATGATAAGAGCTATAACTTTCTTCATTTTCTTATTCCTTTTTAAAAACTATTTGGGCCCTTCCGGACTCATCAATGTAATTATATGGGAACAGTTTGGAAAAATAAATCAAAAATATGACAACGTACGCATATAACGGACCGAAATGAACTCATTTTCGAAGGCTCCCGTTTGTTGAAAAGCCAACATTGCAAAGGTATAATAAAATAGAATGAATATGGACATGTATTTGTTTACAATGATCTACATATCACAGTTATAAGGAGATTAAATATGAAGTACTTATTAGCTCATGACTTCGGAACGAGCGCTGACAAGGCGTCCCTGTTCTCAGTTGACGGAAAGCTCATAGGTTCCAAGACGGTCGCATATCCGTCCTACACGACAGCCAATAACGGTGTCGAGCAGGATCCTGACGACTGGTGGAACTGCTTCTGCCAGACCACGAAGGCTCTTCTCGCCGAGAACGGAATCGCAAAGGAAGACGTGCTCGCAGTAGGATTCGACGGAACGTTCCCGAACCTCCTCTGTCTGGACGCAGAAGGAAACAAGCTTGAGAATGCATACATCTGGCAGGACAAGCGTGCAGTGGAAGTCCTCGATGAGTTCAAGGCTCTTCTCCCGAAGGATATAGTCGACAGGAGAATGGGACATGTGGGACCCGAGGAGACCCTTACAAAGGCTTACTGGCTGAAGAAGAACAAGCCCGAAGTATTTGCGAAGACCGCTATGATCCTCCCGAACGGACAGGACTACATCATCTTCAAGCTCACGGGAATCGCAGCTACCGAAGTCAGTGCAGTTGCCGGATATACCATCTATGACAGAGAGGCTCAGGACTGGGATGAGAGAGCACTCGCAGCAACAGGCCTCACGAAGGCTCAGCTTCCTGCCATCCACAAGAGGACGGACGTCATAGGAGAAGTACTTGAGAAATATTCCGACCAGTGCGGACTCGCAGCAGGAACGAAGCTCGTCATCGGCTGCGGAGACACACAGGCTTCAATGCTCGGAGCCGGCTTCTATAAGCCAGGAACCGCATACTTCAACGGCGGAACCTCTGCAGGAATCCTCGTTATACCTCCGGAAGGATTCGATGCAAAGGGCAAGAGGCTCGGCGGCCTCACAGCTTCTTCAGGAACATCCTTCAGCTGGCTCAAGAACGAGATCTGCAAGATCGAGCAGGAAATGGCAGACAAGGATCCCGACAAGAACGTATATGACATCATCAATGAAGAGATCGAGTCCGCTCCTATAGGTTCCGGCGGCGTCATGTTCCATCCTTATCTCTCAGGAGAGAGAGCTCCTAGAGACAACGGGTATGCTCAGGGAAGCTTCGTTGGAATCGGCCTCACCACAAAGAGGAACGAGATCTTAAGAAGCGTCATCGAGGGTATCGGACTCAACATCGGAGTCATCATGGACAGGATCAGAGAAGCGGGAATCGAGATCAAGGAGATGGTCATGGTCGGCGGCCTTGCAAAGGGCGACATCACAAGACAGATCTTCGCTGACATACTCGACTGCAAGCTCAACGTCCCGAAGTACACAGAGGAAGCTGCCACCATCGGCGATGCTATAATCGCAGGTGTTGCAATCGGCCTCTATGAGAACGAGGAAGAGGCTCTTGAGAAGTATCTCGAGATCGTAAAGACCACAGAGCCTATCCCGGAGAACGTCGAGATCTACAAGAAGCTGAAGCCCGTCTATGAGAAGATATATGAAGGACTCTACGATGTATATCCGGAGATCTTCAACCTCAAGAAGGAACTCGCAAAGTAATAACGGCATAAAAGACATGAAGCCCCGTTTACCGGGGCTTTTGTCATATAATAGAGATATATAAGACTGAAGGAGGTATCAGCAGTGCCTTTAAAGATAGTAAGAAACGACATAGTGAAGGTAAAGGCCGACATCATAGTCAATACTGCAAATCCAAGACCCGTGGTAGGCGGCGGAACCGACAAGGCTGTATACGATGCTGCAGGAAGAGAAGAGCTCTTAAGATACAGAAAAGAGATAGGAGACATAGAACCGGGCCACATAGCGGTGACACCGGCCCTTGCCCTTAATGCGAGATACATCATCCACACGGTGGGACCCGTCTGGGAAGGCGGGGAGCATTCTGAACTTGAGATACTCTCGGACTGCTACCGCAATTCCCTTATCAGAGCAGATGAGCTTGAGGCGGAGAGCATAGCATTTCCCCTCATATCGACAGGGGTGTATGGTTTCCCGAAGGACAAGGCGCTCACGACGGCAGTGTCAGTAATATCCGAATTTCTGATGACTCATGACATGGAGGTGTATCTGGTCGTATTTGACAGAAAATCCTTCATGGTATCGGAAGATCTGATGCATGACGTCGATGAGTATATCAGTGACAATTACGTGGCTGAAAAGATCTCGGAGGAATATGAGACCTCCATGAGAAGACCGGAGGGAAGAAGAAGGAGGAGGTCGGACAGTGCCCAGGGCCTGATGGAGTCCTCTTTAATGGATACTTCTTCCATTCTGGTAAATGAGACCATTACGTCGTATTCTCTCGACAGTTTCATATCAAGAAAGGAGAAGACCTTCCAGCAGAAGCTTCTGGAACTCATAGATTCATCAGGCAAGAAGGATCCCGAGGTCTACAGGAAGGCGAATATGGACAGAAAGCTGTTTTCAAAGATCAGGAGCAACGTGAACTATCAGCCTAAGAAGAATACGGCAATTGCTCTTTCAATATCCCTCGAGCTCAGTGAGGAGCAGATGAAGGATCTCCTCATGAGAGCGGGATATGCCATATCCGTCTCCAGTGTCTCCGATCAGATAATCATGTATTTTGTCTCCCGGAGAAAATACAACATTAATGACATCAATGTCGTGCTGTTCGAGCACGGTCAGCCCATACTTGGCTCATAAGGATGAATGTCGCATGAGGGACGACCATTTGGAGCCTTCTTCGAAGTATCATGAACATGATGAATCAAAAAGGAGGTCACGATCATGATAGGAGCAATACTAGGAGACATAATAGGCAGCAGGTTCGAATTCGACAGGGGAGACAAGACAAAGGATTTCACTCTCTTCACCTGGGAGAGCGAATATACCGACGATACGGTAATGACAGTAGCGGTCGCAGAAGCGCTGCTTAAAACATATGGCATGAGTTTAACTTCACTGGATGAGAAGAAAATAAAGGACGATCTTATCAATTCCATGAAGAAGTGGGGAAGGAAGTACCCCTTTGCCGGATACGGCGGAAGGTTCATAGGCTGGCTCATGGGAGAAAGCACTGAGCCCTACAACAGCTTCGGAAACGGATCGGCTATGAGGGTATCTCCAGCAGGCTGGCTATATGACACTCTCGAGGAGACAAGGAGGATCGCAAGGTGGACAGCAGAGGTGACGCACAACCATCCTGAGGGCATAAAGGGTGCTGAGTCAGTGGCTGCAGTGATTTTCCTCGCCAGGACAGGCCACTCAAAGGAAGAGATAAGGGAGTACGTGATAAGGGAGTTCGGATACGATCTCTCGAGGACATGTGACGAGATAAGGCCTTTATATCATCATGTGGAGAGCTGTCAGGAAACTGTGCCCGAGGCCATGACGGCGTTTTTCGAAGGAGAAAGCTTCGAAGACGTGATCCGGACAGCAGTGTCTTTAGGAGGAGACTGTGACACCCTTACCGACATTGCCGGAGCCATGGCGGAGGCATTCTACGGTGTCCCCGATGAATTGATATCCGAATGCTTTATGAGGCTTCCAGACGACATGAGGGAAGTACTGGATGAATTTGACGAACAGGTCCATCAGGACCATTACATAACTTTATGCGGAGGGATGCAGCTTCCGGATCTGGGAGACTGACATGGAGATCTTCGGCACAGCAAAAAGGGAAGAATGGAGAGAATATCTCAGAGAGCATCATGCCACATCTGAAGAGATCTGGTTCATTTTTCCCATGGCTGCCGCAAAAGAAGAGAGCATAACTTATAACGACGCAGTGGAGGAAGCACTCTGCTTCGGCTGGATAGACAGCACCAACAGGAAACTCGACGATCTGCACTGCATAAGGAGGTTTACTCGAAGAAGGAAGGGTAGCACATATTCGAGGCCGAACATAGAGCGCATGATATGGCTCAATGAAAGGGGAATGCTGCTTCCCGAGATACGTGAAGAAGTCCTTCCGCTTTTGGAGGCTCCCTTCGAATATCCGGAAGACATTATGGAAGCCCTGAAAGCAGATCCCGTTGTCTGGAAGTACTATGAGGGCTTTTCCGAGCCATATAAGAGGATAAGGATCTCATATATCGACGCCGCGAGGAAACGACCAGAGGAGTTCAAAAAACGACTTCTTAGCTTCATCGACAGAACTGGGAAGGGAAAACTCATCAGGGGATATGGCGGGATAGAAAAGTATTACGGATGAGGATAAAAGGAGAAACGATATGAACAGACTCCCCGTGCTTATATTGATCCTGTTATTGACTGTATTTCTGATCTTCTCATGCAGCGACAAAAGTGCTCCTGAGACGAAGAGTTCAGGTTACGACTCAGATCAGTCGGTGAACTCTTCAGAGTACAGTTCCGAAGGAGGAGGGGATGATATGGAAGAAGCATTTCTGATCATAAAAGCGAACGGACATACGTTCATTGCACGTTTTGAAGACAACTCTTCGGCACGGGCATTGAAGGATAAACTCATGACCGGCCCTGTAGAGATTGAAATGCACGATTACGGCAATTTCGAAAAAGTGGGGGCTCTTCCTTGGACACTTCCAAGAAATGATATCTCCATCACTACGGTTCCCGGAGACGTGATTCTTTACCAGGGAGACAATCTGACGATCTATTATGATGAGAACACCTGGACATTCACACGGGTGGCAAGGATAGAAGGGGTTACCCGTGAGGGACTCTTAAATGCATTCGGTGAAGGAAATGTGACGGTAACCATTGCTCTCGGACAGGATACGGATAAAGAATAGTCATGATCAGTTTTCGGGGGATAAAAAATGACGGGATGCTATCCCGTCATTTTTTGCATCGGCTTTCTTACAGACTGTCGTGTTCTCCGAAGCTGGAGAGTGTCACGTTCAGGTTCTCGTTCCTGACCCTGATGTCATCAAGGAACTGCTTGGTCTTTCTTAAGTCCTTGAGGTATACGGTATATGTCAGTTCGAAAAGTGAGCCCATGTTCTTTGTGCGTACCTTTTCAAGGCTGTAATGCTTGGTGTATTTTCTCAAAATGCTGTCGAAAATTCCCTCATAGTCAAGATAGTCGGGGATCGTGATTGTGAGTGTCCTGGCATTGTCCTGTGCTCCGAAATTGACTGAGGTCAGTATTATGGTGAGGAGGGCCAAAACTATGAACACTATGACTGCGATGCCTATGTAGCCCATTCCAAGGATGAGGCCGAGCGCCATCGAAGCGAAGATCGCGATTATCTCTCTTCCGTTACCTGCAACAGAACGGAAACGCACGAGGGTGAATGCTCCTGCGACCGCAACGCCTACGCCCAGGTGATCGTTGACGATGAATATGATCACGGACGAGATGAGGGGCACGAGGGCAAGGGCCATCGAGAAGTTTCTGGTCTGGAAAGACTTGTACGAGAATATGAGTGAGTTCAGTATTCCCATCACTATGGCAGTGGCCAGCATTATAAGGATGCTTACGAGAGTTATGTCTCCTGCAAAGATGGTGTCGAGCATGTTTTATTCCTCCGGTCTCTTTTTCTTCTCCCTGAGTTCAGGGAATATATATTTCTTATAGCAGACTCCGTACTTGCTGTAGGTACCGGGAGTCAGCCTCAGGTCTCCCAAAATGTCAAGGAACCACATGGGCAGTCCGCCCTCTGATTTCACCTCCATGATGTAGAAGTCCCTATCCTCGATCGGACGGCCGTAGTCTCCCTTTCTGAGGTCCAGATCATTAGTGCGGAACCTCATATTGAAGTCAAAGGTGATCCTGAGCTTCCTGGACTCTCTTCCCTTCAGGGAATACCTGTCGTAGGCGAGTATCACCTTTGGGACGAGATCGTAGTGATCGAAAAGGTAACGGATCTCCTTCTGGATCTGGCGGTCGTGCATGAGGGGCATCCCGTCGTTTATGAAGGCCATCATGGACCTGTACGGAGCGGAAGTCCTCCTCTTATAGACTATGCCCTTGTATTTCATCTTGATCTCTGCAAATACCGTGCTGTCGTCCCTTGGTACACCGTAGCACCTGACGCGGAACTTCTCCTTGAACAGGGGCTTCTCTATGCTCCTGTATATCAGACGGTAATCCTCGGTATCATAATAAAGGCTCATAACGGTGGAAAGACCGAAGTCATCCATGTCCATGTGCTCTCTCAGGCGCGGGAACAGTTCATCGAAGGTCGCCCTGTCGATAAGATACTTCTTTTCCTTCCTTTTGAACACCTGACGGTCGGTGGTCTTTGCGTTTTGTCCCAAGATCCTCATATGTCAGCTCCTTAACATATAAATTTTAATACAAAAAACAAAAAAGTCGACAAAAAACGATAAGGAAAAAGAAGAAAGTTTATCATATAATATGCATAGTGTTTCAAAGGGGAGGCTATCTTGAAAAAGCTGCTTTTTTCTAAAAGATATATTTCGCTCATTCTCATAATAGAGATCATCTCATGCATCCTTTTCGGCTGCGCCATAGATAACGGCGAAGAAGAGGAGAAGGCATCGGGCATAGTGATATCCGAGGCCGTTACTTCAAACAAGGATTCCCTTCTCGTGGAGGACATAGGATCGCCTGACTGGATCGAGCTTTATAACCCGACGGAAAAGGACATAAGTCTCAAGGGCTATATGGTATACAGGGCAGACAAGAAAGAGGACGCCCTTCGTTTTGATGACGTCACTCTTCCTTCAGGAGGAAGGATAGTGGTGCTCTGTACCGAGTTTTTGGGCGATGAGACATCCGGCAATATCGTCTCCGGATTCAGGCTCCCGAAGGGAGGCACTACAGTCATCCTGAAGAACGAGCAGGGAAGGACCATAGACCAGATGAAGGTCCCTGCACTCGAGACTGACATCAGTTATGTGAGGACTCCTTCGGGTTACAAGTACTGTCTTGCTCCGACTCCCGGAAGAGAGGATCAGGGACTGCTTTTTGATTCATATGACGAGATAAAGAGACTGAAGGCTCCGGAGGGGCTCGTGATAAACGAGGCTTCGAAGACCTTCCTTGAGATTTATAATTCTTCCGACAAGCCTGTGCAGATGGCCTACTTCACGGTATCCGACAGCAAGAGCAGGCTCGGAAGGTGGAGATTCCCTTCCGTAGAGCTCGGGAGCGGGGAGTATTATGTCATATACTTCGGCAGCGACGGCATAGAGGGGCCTGATTTCTCGATCTCCGCCTACGAGAGCGACATCTTCCTGTCCTTCAACGGAGAGATAAAGGAGAGCGTCAATGTAGCGGGACTCCTGAAGAACATGTCCGTAGGACTGAACGAGAAGGGAGAGAAGGTCTTCTTTGCGGACATCACGCCCGGTGAACAGAACAGCTCCATCTATTCCAACTCCACTTCCATCACAGACGTGGAGATGATGAGCGTGCACATAAACGAGGTCATGGACGACAATGACAATTCCCTCATTGACGAGTTCGGAGACAGACCTTCATGGGTGGAGATATATAACGATTCCGATGAGGAGGTGGACATGGAAGGACTCTTCCTGTCCGACAAGGCGGATGATCCCTTCAAGTTCAGACTGAAGGAGGGAACGCTTCCCGCCCATGGATACAAGGTGATATACCTCTCAGGAAAGGATGTGGGCGACCACGCATCCTTCAAGCTCGGAAAGGGCGAGACACTGTATCTTACCGATTACAGGACCCTTGAAAGACAGGCTGTGCTGTTCCCGGATGAATCGAGACTCAGCAATGTCTCCTACGGGCTTAAGGACGGAAAATGGCTGTTCTTTATGGAGAGCACCCCCGGAAAAGATAATACGACCCAGGGGTATGAGGATATCAAAAATGCAGAGAAGCTGAGCAGGCTCACTCCGTTCATAAGCGAAGTGGTATCGGTGAACGAGCCAAGGAGCGGCAAGGCTGACTGGATAGAGCTCTATAATCCCACAGAAAAGACATACAGCCTCGAGGGGCTGTATCTTTCTGACGACTATAAGGATCTGAAGAAATTCGCACTTTCGGGCACCATAGCCCCAAAGGGCTATAAGGCGCTGGATACATCAAACTCTCCTTCAAAGCAGAAGCAGGGGACAGGTACCTTCAGCATCTCTCCGTCAGGCGAGACCATATATCTTACCGACGGCATCAAACTCTACGATGTCTTTGAGACCGGAGTCCTTAAGGTCGGGTATTCGAGCGGCAGGGTCGAGGACGATCCTTCGGGAGAAAGGGTGTTCTTTTCTTCCCAGACGAAAGGTGCAAAAAACTCGGGGACTCTGAAGCCTGAGCTGAATGCCCCCGAATTCTCCCACAGGGGAGGAGTTGTGTCAGGCGAGTTCACTCTTGAGATCTCAGGAGAGGGAAACATATATTACACCACCGACGGAACGAGACCTTCCAAAAGTTCCAATCTGTATACCGGACCCATGAAGATCTCAGGGACTACGGTCATAAATGCCGTGTGCATCAAGGACGGACATATACCTTCTGATACCAACACCGTTACATTTCTCTTCGAGAAGGCGCATACGGTGCCCGTGGTCTGCATAACAGCCGATCCCCAGGAGTTCAAGGAAGTCTATGCCGTAAGGGAGAGACTGGTGAAGGTGGAGAGGAAATGCAACATAGAGTTCTATGAGGCCGATGGTACCAAGGGGGTAAGCTTCCCTGCAGGCATAAGGGTATCCGGAAACTCCACCAGAGTCTATGCCCAGAAGAGCTTCAGCATCTATCTAAGGAGCGGATACGGGAAATCATCCGTTACATATCCCTTTTTCGATGATTATGAGATAACTTCCTTCCAGAGCCTCGTTCTTAGGAACGGAGGACAGGACTGGAAGTATACGAGGGTGATAGACGCCTATACCGGAGTCCTCTTCAAGGATCTGAACATCGACACCTCTATGTCGAGGCCCGTTGTGGTATACGTGAACGGAAAGTATTACGGCATATACGACCTCAAGGAGAGCATGAACGAGAACTGCCTGGCCTCCCAGCACGGAGTTGAGGAGGACAACCTCAACGTCATAAGGAGGAACTTTGCCATTCTTGCAGGCGATACCGTACAGATAAAGCAGATATACCAGATGGCAAAGACCATGAACATGGCAGTGGAGAGCAATTACGAGAAGTTCTGCAAATACGTGGATGCCGACGCGTGGATCGACTACATAATCGCGAGATCCTTCACCGGGGACTACGACATGTTCAACCAGAAGCTCTGGAACGAGAAGCATTATGAGGTCAAATGGAGACCGATCTTCTACGATTTCGACTTCGCATTCAGGGGAACCCAGGCCAGTACGCTGAACAGATATTTCACAGGTGCAGGAGTCGCATCTCCTGACGGATCCCTTACGAACATGTACATTCCGACGGCTCTGAAACAGAATGCGGGCTGGAGGGAGAAGTTCTTAAAGAGGGCTTCCGAGGTCCTAAAGGACATAGCTGCAAGATCCCTTGATCTATTCGACAGCATGGTAGAAGAGATAAGGCCCGAGATGCAGAGGCACATCGCAAGATGGGGAGGAAGCTATTCCGAATGGCAGCAGAACTGCAAGACCACGAGAGCTGTAATAGCAGCACGTCCGAGGGTGCTCGTAAAGCAGATACAGAACGTGTTCGGAGTTTCCGCGGAGAGGATAAGGGAGCTGTTCCCTGATTTCGTATAAATAACAGTCAATTGAAAGATGCCGGTAGCATAGATACCGGCATTTTTATGTTTCTTAAGATATCTCAGAAGACATGGTCTTCTTTTATTTTCCTGTCAAGCCACAGTCTCTGTACGAGAAGAGCAACTGCTCCGAGTATCACGAGGAGAATGGCTGCCCATGTGAAGGCCTTTTCGTAGCCCATGGCAGCCACGGCTTTTCCTCCGAGCCATGGAGCTATCGTATTTCCTATATGCTGTCCTATCTGACAGGTGCTGGATGCAACGCCAGCTCTTTTCGTATCGACTGATTTGATGCAGTGTGCCTGTATGGACGGGTTTCCGGAGCCCTGTCCGAAGGCCTTGCATATCCCACCGATGAGCATCACTGCAAGGGTGGTACCTATGCCCACGAGCCAGAGGCCCAGTCCTGCAAGTATGATAGAAGGGATCAGTATCACATAAATGCCCTTTTTGTCCAGGAGCTTTCCTGCGACAGGGCGGAGAGCCACCATGCATACTGAATACACCGTGAAGAAGAGAGCGATGCCTTCGATCTTCCTCTCATCGCCTATGAGCACCAGGAACGTGCTTATGAGTCCGTTCGTAGTGCTGAAGAGCGCTGCCAGAAATGAGAACAGCAATAGCTCAGGTGCTATGAGATCGGATATCCTGAGGGAGAAGGCCTTCCTTTCCCTCGGTTCCTCATGATAAGGCATGAAGAGCACTACGACAGCACTCATTATGGCGAACATTCCCGCTATGACGAAGGTGAGCACGAAATCGGATATATCAAGGAGCGCCGTTCCAAGAGCAGGTCCCGCAGCCTGTGAGAGTATCGTCGCAAGGGCTATGTAGCCCATTCCTTCTCCGTATCTCTCCTTTGGGATATATACGGCTGAAAGGGCATATATGACTATGTTGGTGAAGGAGAAGGCTATCCCTGTGGTGAAGCGTATGACCGTAAGCCCGGTCGGAGTCTTCACGAAAAGATGGGAGATGAGGAGGAGCCCGTAGCATATGTTCGATACAACATAGAGCGCCTTCCTGTTCACTCTGTCGGCCACTATTCCCGCAAACGGACAGAGAATGAGCCCCGCAAAGCTCATGAGCGACGTTATGGCGGAAGCCTGTTCGAGACCGGCACCGAGGTGCATCGCGAACTTGGCTATTAAGGGCTATGTCATCTGTCCCGCCATACCGGAGAAAAGGTTCACGAACAGAAGGAGACAGAACTCTCTCGTGAACAGTTTCTTTCCTGATCTTTCCAGTGTTTTTTCCATACGGATCTCCCTTTGACCTTCGCATATAAATATATCATGAGACGGGAAGGTAGATAAATATTTAAACGATTCAGATCCTGAATATCTTATAAGCTCATGGGAAATGTCGAACGCGGAGCGACCGGCGACTCCCGGAAAGTTTGTAATATAATAAAAGACGGGAACATGTGCCCTTATATGAAAGGAATCACGGGATGGGAGAATATATATACGTAGACAGGATAAGGATGGAGAGGCTCGCACTCAACAGCGAGGATTTCAGGAATCTCTTCATGGAAGCGGGAGATCTCTCGAAAATAATCTTTGAAGAAGGCTACAGGATGGACCTCGACAAGCTCACAGTGTCGCTCCTGAACATGATCTCCGTGGACGAGAGGATGGAGGACGTGATAGAAGGCTGGTACAGGCCGATGTGTTTCTTCTGGGATGAGTTCGACATGGACATTCCGGAGGAAGAGCCCGTAGTGGACAGCAGCGAGTTCAGGGGACTTCCTCTTACGAAAAGACAGCTCTTCTATGATATCTGGGACGGCATAGGCAAGATGTATGACATATATCCGGACGAAAGGATCTCAAAGGTGCCCTTCTTCATGGATACCATGAAGATGATCTCCTCCCTTGAAGAGAACAGGGGAAAGAAGGTTGAAGATATGGTCTTCTCCGATTATTTCATGGAGAGGTTCATATCGGGATTCGAAAACGATGTCAGACTGGACGAGGCCACCGAAAGGGAGATAGCTCTTGTAAGGAGATACGCGGATGAGCTTTCCATGAGGAACAGCGTTCCCGCCATGCGCGTAAAGGCATATGCATGCTACGGAGGCAACAGGCTCTACGGATGCGACTGGTCGACATCAAGGGACCTTTTAAGGAAGCTTTATGAACTGACTGACGATGCAGGGTATGCCAACTCTCTAGGATATATAGCATATTACGGAAGGTGTACGGATGAACCTGACTATTCTGAAGCCTTCATGATGTTCACTGCTGCGCATGCGAACGGTTTCTACGAAGCGACATATAAGCTGGCAGACATGTACCGTCACGGCTACGGTCCCGCCAGGAAGAGTCCCAATACCGCAAGGAATCTCTACGACTCCGTATATATCGAGACTCTTGGAAGGTTCCTGCACGGCGAAGACACTAATTTTGCGGATGCGGCTTTGAGGATGGGAAACGTATACAGGTTCGGCATAGGAGAGAAAAAGGATCCCTTCATAGCCCACCGCTTTTATCTCCAGGCGGACATGGCGATAAAGAGGAGGGAGCAGCTTGGCTACATCGGGGACGCGAAGGTCCGTAAAGGCATAGAGGAAGGCCTTTTAGAGACAAGAAAGGAACTGCCGGAGGATTTCCTGGATCCTGATGCTCTTGTGAACCTCTTTTATCTCATGGATTCATTCATCTCGGGAAGGTATGCCGCTGAGATGAGCATAAGAAAAAACAAGAAGGAGGAGCACGTCATAACGATAAAAAGGGCAGACGGCGCCGAAGAGGTACCGGGAGTGCTCATCACTCTTGACAGGAATGCAGTATCGGCTCTTACATGGAAGGTGAAGGCAAAGACGCAGGAACTCATCTACAGGTTCGCCGATGGAAAGGACAGGGTCGTATATGACCGCATCGAATATGATGAGAAGGACCCGTCAAAGGCAAAGCTCTTCCTCAACGGGAAGAACATGGGACAGATCATAGGAACAGGGGTATCCATGGTCTCCTTCAAATGACACGGTAAATGAAAGACCGGGCACGTCAAACGTGTCCGGTCTTTCATTTGTATGCGAATAAGAATAATAAATCGATAAATGAACGGTGATATACTATAATTAAAATAAATGAAATTACAAAGGAGACTCGAAAATGGGAGATAAGAAATATTTGCTCGCCCATGACTTCGGTACAAGCGGAGACAAGGCGACTCTCTTTACGACTGAAGGTGAATTCATAGCTACGAAGACCACGGGATATCCGTCCATCACCCTTGCGAACGGAGGAGTGGAGCAGGACCCGAAGGACTGGTGGAACTGCTTCTGCGAGACCACCAAGGCTCTTTTAAAGGGCGTGGATCCGAAGGACGTGCTCGCGGTGGGCTTCGACGGGACATATCCGAACTGCCTCTGTATAGACAAGGACGGAAACTGCCTCAACAATGCCTATATCTGGCAGGACGTGAGAGCAGTAGAGGAATGCGCTGAGCTCGAGGCCATGATCCCGAAGGCTGCACTCATGTGCAACAGGGACGGAAAGATAGGTGCAAACGAGACACTGCCGAAGGTATACTGGCTTAAAAAGAACAAGCCCGAGATCTTCGAGAAGACTGCGATGATATTCCCTGCATGCCAGGACTACATCATATACAAGCTTACGGGAAAGTGCGCTACCTGCTATGAACCGGCCGCCAATACAACACTCATGCTGCCGGACATCTCCGACTGGAGCGACGAGATACTCTCCTACATAGGACTCAGAAGGGATCAGCTCCCTGAACTCCATAAGAAGACCGACATCATAGGCGAAGTACCGGAGAAGTATGCAGAGGAATGCGGACTTGCACCAGGCACCAAGCTCGTCATCGGTACCGGAGACACGGAGAACTCCATGGTAGGCGCAGGGCTCATTAAGCCGGGAGACTTCTATATGAACGGAGGTACCTCAGCCGGAATACTCGGAATAGTGGAAGGAAAAGACGGACAGATACACTTTGCAGGAGGACTCACCGCATCTTCAGGCACATCCTACAAGTGGCTCAAGGATGAGATATGCCTCTTTGAACAGGAACTTGCCGAAGAGGAGAAGAAGAACGCCGAGAAGGAAGGAAGACCCGCAAAGAGCGTATATGACATCATAAACGACGAGATGGCAAAGGCCCCTGTGGGCTCGAACGGAGTCATGTTCCATCCGTATCTCGCAGGAGAAAGATCTCCAAGGAACAACGGAAAGGCACAGGGAAGCTTCGTAGGAATAGGGCTTACGACAAAGAGGACCGATATCCTTAGGAGCGTAATAGAAGGTATCGCCCTCAACATCGGAGTCATACTGGATAAGGTGAGGGAAGAAGGCTATGACCTCAAGAGCGTCGTGATAGTAGGCGGACTCGGAAAGGGTGCCATAACCCGCCAGATCTTCGCAGACGTAATGGATATCGAGATAAAGGCTCCTAAATTCATGGAGGAAGCCGCAACTATAGGCGGAGCCATAACGGCAGGCATCGCTCTCGGAATATATGAGGACGAGTCGAGCGCAATAGGCAAATACCTCCAGATAGAGTCGGTCACC
>JAEEGI010008304.1_pt1 | contig 22983 bp, 20 predicted proteins | sample 8958751 | NCBI WGS metagenome assembly JAEEGI01 (sample SAMN16246545, study PRJNA631951) | gut metagenome | biome: gut microbiome; feature: rumen; material: KS-attached | host: Bos | place: Iran: Karaj | collected 2018-10 | reverse complement strand
ATCTGAATACACCTCAAAAGTGCGATTAAGGCATATATCTGTTTTCCCGTCACACGTGTCACACGCGTCACGTATCCAGTTAAATCAACACTTTCAGATTTTCAGATTTCCTGTCACGCGTGATGCGTAAAACACAGGCACTTCGTATCAAAAGACACGAGGTGCCTGTTTATATGTTTCATATTCTGATTATAATTAGATGTTAGAAAGAAAAAATAAGGCCAGCCGAAAGGCTGGCTTTTTTCTGGGGAGAGCGGATTCTTCGCAGGGTCTCGCTGCGGCTCGGTCACCGGCGGGTCCGGACATCCACTGGAAGTCCATTCAATACCGCCGGGTCGCGATAAATCGCTCCGCAGAATGACAAAAGGGGGTCTTTTTTTATCTGCAGGGATATGCTAGAATCAATTCGGTAAATGACGAGGAAAAAGGAGCGGGATCGATGGGCCTGTTCAGAAGATCCGGCACGGAAAGAAAGCTCAGAGAGAGCTTTCCGTATGACCCCGAAAAACAGATACCCGTCATAAAGGCTTCGATCTGCACGGGGGAGAAAGCCGCAGGATTCAAAGACCGTAAGACGGGGAAATTTACGGAGATAATGGTCATAAAAGGCGAAGAGGACAGGGAACTGTTCATGAAGGCCTATGGCCTGGATGATATATCCACGATATACTGAGGTCTTCAGTCCTCCGTAGGACCGTTATTTATCTCATATACGAGTATCCGGCTGAGGAGAGGGCTGTTTCGCTGAAGGTCACGGCAGTCTATCTCCCTGATAAGCCGGGTATTTTCTCTTTTGCCTAAAACTTCTTTGAACTCCGGCGAGGGGTAGTAGAGAAAGAGCTTCATCGGCTTTCCGTACTCATCCATACGCCTGAGCACCTTAATAAACACCTCTTTCGAGAAGGGGTTGAAGAAATAGGCGCAGGTCGCGTCTTTTATTTCGTAGTCTCCGGCGTCGGACAAAACAAAGCTTACGCCCTCAGGTCTTCCGGCCCGGTCGAAGTTTATCCTTGCCGTGTTGAGAAGGTTTTCGTTGCTGTCTATCCCTATGCAGCGGCAGCGCGTTTTTAAGGCCAAGTAAAAGCAGACCCTTCCCTTGCCGCAGCCGTAGTCGAGAAGGACGTCATCTTCTCCGACAAGTCCGGAGGCTGCAAGTTTTCTCAGGGCCTTGTATGTCGTCGGGTCGTAGCCGAAATTAAAAAGGCCTTTGCGGGAATAGTCCTGCCCTGAGGTGTCGATATTGAGTTTTCTGTCAATAAAGCTGTCGAACATATGTGTACGGAGATTGCGAAAGAAATTGTTTAAAATCGAATTGCTATATGCTAAAATGCGCGGTAAGAAAAACAACGGGGAGACAGAGACGTGGGAATAACATCTTTCGCTCTTAAAAGAGCGCTGAAAACGCCGGATATCGGATCCTTCAGCAGATATCTCTTCATCGGCCCGCACCCGGACGACATTGAGATAGGAGCCGGAGCCACGATCGCCCGGCTTGCGGCAATGGGGAAAGAGATCTGCTTCTTAATATGCTGCGACGGGAGATACGGAACGGAGAACTGTCCGAACACGAGCCCCGCGGAGCTTGTGACCATAAGAAAAGCCGAGGCATGGAGAGCCGCGGAAACGCTGGGCGTGCATGACGTGAGGTTTCTGGGTCTCTGCGACGGCGGAAATTATGATGTAAAAGAGCTCAAGCTCGGCATGGCGGATGCCATAGGTTACTTTAAACCCGATATTATATTCGCGCCGGATCCCGTCGTCGCCAATGAGTGCCACGAGGACCACCTGAATGCCGGGGAGACGGCGAGAAGGCTTGCTTTCTTCGCGCCTTTCAAATACATAATGGCAAATTACATGGCGGAGAGCGCCCCCGTGCAGGCGATAGCCTATTATATGACGGCGAAGCCCAATGCTTTTGTAAAGATCTCGAGATCAGATCTTGAAAGACAGTTTGCTTCGATATTTTCCTGCCATACCAGCCAGTTCCCGGCGGGCTCCGGGGCCGCGAAATCCCTTAAGCTCTACATAAATCTCAGGGCAGCCGATTTTGGCATGAGATGCCTGTCCCGGAGAGCCGAGGGCTTTAGGGTCCTCTCGAGGACGAGGATGCACTGCCTGCCTGAAGATTAGTTCAGAACGAAAGCTTTTCCATCCTGTCGAGTGCTTCCTTGAGCTTGTATTTGGGGACCGTGCAGGAGATGCGGAAATGTCCCTCTCCGGCAGGTCCGAAGGCCGTTCCGGGCGTTACGAGAATGTGGGCTCTCTCGAGCAGCTGATCCGTAAATTCGGCTGAAGTGAGGCCTGTCTTTCGGATCCCGGGGAAGATATAGAATGTGCCTCCGGGCGGAACAAGGCTCAGATAGGGAATGGCTTCCAGTCTTTTGGAACTGTACTCGACTCTCTCGCGGTATTTGGAGATATAAGTCTTCTTTATGTCTTCCCTGATCTCGATGGCCTTGATGGCAGCCCTCTGGGATATCGAAGGGGCGGTATAGATATAATCCGTGTTTATGTTTTTTATGACCGCCGCAAAGGCCGGATCTGATATGATCATGCCTATCCTCCAGCCGGTCATGAGGAAATTCTTCGAGAAGCTGTTCAGGGTTATTGTCCTCTCTTCCATGCCCTCAAGCGTTCTTATGGGCACGAACTCACCCTCGTAAACAAAGGAAGTATAGATCTCGTCTGCTATGATGACGAGGTCTTTTTCTTTCGCGATATCCGCGAGCATCTGCTGGGTGGAAAGCGGGTAGAATCTGCCCGTGGGGTTGCATGGGTTGTTGAAGATCACAGCCTTTGTCCTGGGTGTTATGGCCTCTTCAAGCCTTTCCCTCGGAATATCGAAATTCTCGGAAGCATACGTGGAGACGATGACGGGAACGCCTCCCGCGTTTTTAATCTGGCTTGCGTAGGGGGTGAAATACGGGGAGAAGATGATGACCTCGTCCCCCGGGTCGAGCATGGCGAGCAGCGCTGTCTGCATGCCCATCATGCTGCTCGCGGAGACCGTGACGCTCTCAGGATCCAGCTCCTGGCCGTGGTCCTCTTTCCAGGCTCTGATGTAGGCATCGATAAGCTCCGGGTCCCCCTTCGGAAAACCGTAGTGGGTATAGCCGCGCCTGGCGTCTTCGAAAGCGGCGCTGATTATCCTCTCGTCGGTCGTGAAATCGGTATCTCCGATACTGAGTTCGATGATGTCGTCCTTGTATTTGAGCATGGCCTCGGTATTCAGGGCAAGACCTGCCGGCGCGTTTTTGTGTCTTTCGGCAATGAACTTCTTATCCACGGTATCTCCTCCGTCAGCTATGAATTGCAATGAGTATACCACAAATAAAACTTGACTTAAACAGGGGAGAAGATTAAAATTTTTTAAGCAAATTCCAATTCCGAAAAGCCGTAAGGAGAATAAAAAATGAGCAGAGAGAAGAAACCGGATTTCAGAGACTCGCATCTGGTGGATGATGTTCCCGGTCTGCAGTCCGTGATGATCCATGTGCTTCCCAAACGCACAGACTGCGAGTGCTATGTCAACGAGACCTTTGACGTTACCGACGTGCTGAAATACCTCGAAGAGAAAAACAAGACCCATCCCGAATACAGGACTACGCTTTTCCACTGTTTTATTACGGCGGTATCCCGAATGATCAGGGAGCGTCCGAAGATGAACAGATACATAAAGGGCAGAAAGATGCACGAGAGGGAGCTTGTGAGCCTTAGCTTTGTCGCAAAGCGGCAGTTTGCGGACGGGGCGGACGAGTCCCTGATCCTGTATGTGCCAAAGGATGAAGACAATCTGGATTCCATAAGCTACAGCCTGGCCGGTCAGGTAAGAGAGCGCAGAAATGCAGACGACAGCGAGGGCGATTTCGACAAGACGGTAAACGCCTTCGGAAAGCTCCCGAGATTGATCCTGATGCCCATCGTGGCCGTTGTCAGGTGGCTGGATTTCTGGAGCCTGCTGCCCCATGCGATAAGCGACGGAGACCCGAACTTCTCCAGCTGCTTTCTTTCGAATCTGGGAAGCGTGAAATGCCCCAGCGTCTACCATCATCTCAACGAATACGGCACCAACAGCTTTTTCGTGACGATAGGCACCATCCATAAAGAAAAACTCATCATGGATGACGGTACCGAGCAGATACGCGACGTTGTCGACGTGGGCGCAATACTCGACGAGCGGATCGCGGACGGCTTTTATTTCTCCAGGAGCTTAAAGCTCGTGAAATATCTCTTCGCGCACCCGGAGATGCTTGAAATACCTCTGAGCACCCCGAGCGGATACCAATACGAATAAAAAAGATCCTGCACCGCGTGATAAACGGTTGCAGGATCTTTCTATGTGATGCTTCTTTCTATATTCTGTTCGATCTTCGCCAGATGTGCTGGGCATCGGCAGCTTTGACAAGCTCATCCCTGAAATCGGGGTGGGCAATGTTTATGAGCGCCTCGGCTCTCTCCCATACAGTTTTTCCGGGCATGAATGCCGCACCGTATTCGGTGACGATGCAGGGACTTTGGGACCTGGGAACCGTTATGATGTCGCCTTCGGTGAATTTCGGGACTATATTCGAGCAGAGCTTCCCCTGCCTGTCGGTAAAAGTCGAATGCATTGTCAGAAAAGCGTTGCCGCCTCTGGAGAGGAAAGCGCCTGTCACAAAGTCTAGCTGCCCGCCAGTTCCGGAGATCTGTCTCGTCCCTGCGCTCTCGGAGCTGACCTGACCGTAGAGATCGGCTTTGAGACAGCCGTTTATGGAGATGAAATCGTCGAGCTGCCCGATAACATAAGGGTCATTTACATAGGCCATGGGGGCCGAGAGGATATCCGGATTTCTGTCGAGAAAATCATAGAGTTCTCTCGAGCCGTTGCAGATCGAGAAGATGCCCTTGCCCTTATTCAGCGCTTTTCTGGCGTTCGTTATCTTCCCTGCCTTATACAGGTCGAGATAGCCGTCGCTCATGAGCTCCGTGTGCATGCCGATATCTTTTATATCGGACTGTGAGATGAGTGTCCCCAGAGCATTAGGGATCCCGCCGATCCCAAGCTGGAGCGTTATGCCGTCGTGAAGATAGGGGAAGATGTTCTCCGCGATCTTCCTGTCGGTCTCCGATGCTGAAGGCCCTTTTACGGTGCTGACAGGCTCATCGCTTTCAACGACAAGATCGGCGTCCTTTATATTGATCCGGTCGTTTTCAGTCCCGTATATTACCGGCATGTTGGGGTTTGCCTCGAGGATTATCATTTTTGCCGCTCCCAGCAGCTCCGCCATGTCACAGTTCGTGAGTCCGAAGGAGAAATCCCCGTGCTCATCCATCGGAGCGACGGTTATCATGGCAACGTCAACAGGGGCGAGGCCTCTCGAGTAGTAAGCGCCGATGTTCCGAAAAAGCATCGGGGAGAAAAAGGCTCTCCCCGAGTCGATATATTTCCGGTCCAGCCCAGAGCAGTGCCAGAGGTTGTACGTAAAGCTCTCCCTCCCGGGGTCTGCTTCAACAGTCGCGACGCTCGCCATAGTGATGGCGTTTCTGATCTTGACGTCGCGCAATTCTCCCTTTCTCTTCGCGAGCGCCCTGTCCAGAGCAGTCGGGAAAGAGCAGGTCTGGCAGTAGTCGACCCAGTCTCCGTCTTTTATGCTCCGCACTGCCTCATCTGCAGTGCGGAGCTTTTTTGAATATTCTTCTCTGCAGTTCAAACCTTAAGTGTCGCGTCTATCTTTCCGTCTTTGTTGAAGTCGATGGCATAGGCGTCGATCTTCCCGTCCTTGTCGTTGTCTACAGCGTAGACACCCTCGATATTTGTCTTGTAGAGGTCGACGCTCAGGTCCTTCTTGACGTTCTCCCACTCCTCTTTCATAGCTGCTCTGTTCTTTACGGCGAAGGCCACAGCGCCTGCAACAGCGACACAGCCTGCGATAAGAGCTCCGGTCTTAACGCCTTTGACGGTCCTGCGCACCTTTGCGATCTTTGTCTGCGCGTTGAGTCTGGCCTCTTTTACCTTGCCGAGCTCTGCCTTTGCCTTTGAGATGCTGCTCTTTGCAGCCGCGATCTTTGCTTTTGCGGCTTTTACTTTTGCCAGCTGTTTTCTGATATCTCTGAGTTTTTTAAGCATGATAATTCCTCCGGAATTTTTTAGTTGTTTGTATGATTCATTCTATCATGTTTTGCCTGCGTGCACAATTAAAATGTGAAGGAGACAATGAACATAAAAAAATATTGACAGGGCAGAAATGAGATGATATCATAACCGTGTTAATACAAATAATACAGTACGGCAAATTTGAGGAAAGGAAGAATCTGAGTCGGGATGATAAGCATTAATTACCGCGACCCGAGGCCGATCTACGAGCAGGTGCGCGACAGCTTCAGAAGACTGATCATCTCAGGCGCCATGCCGCCCGAGACCAAGATGCCCTCAGTCAGGGAGCTTGCGGCATCGCTCACGATAAACCCGAACACCATCCAGAGAGCCTACAAAGAGCTCGAGGCTGAAGGGTATATCTATTCCGTCGCGGCCAAGGGCAGTTTTGTATCCGGAATATCCGAAGCGCTCAAAAAGAGGAGGGAAGAGCTGCTTGCGGATTATTCCCAGCTCGTTAAAGAGCTTGTCATGTGCGGAGCGACCGAGGAGGAGCTCATAGCGCATTTAAAGGAGGCTGAAAACAATGATTGAAGTTAAAAAGCTTGTAAAGACCTTCGGCGATTTCAGAGCGCTCGACGGCCTTGACATAAAGGTGCCGTCCGGGGCGGTCTACGGGCTGGTAGGGCCCAACGGCGCCGGGAAATCCACGGTCATACGCCATATCACGGGCATCCTGAAGCAGGATTCCGGCGAGGTGAAGGTGGACGGCGAGGATGTTTATGAGAACACTGAGGTCAAAGCGAAGATCGCCTACATTCCCGACGACGTCTTCTACTACACACAGGCGAGCGTCAACGACATGATGAAGTTCTACAGGGACATGTACCCGAAATTCGACATGGAGAGATTCTCCTCCCTTGGAAAAGTCTTCGGAATAAAGACCTCTTCTCCGGTCAGGAAGCTCTCCAGAGGCATGCAGAAGCAGGTGGCTTTCTGGCTCGCACTCTCCATGAGACCTGAAACAGTCGTTCTGGACGAGCCTGTCGACGGGCTCGACCCCGTGATGCGCCGCCAGGTCTGGAATGTGCTTCTGTCGGATGTGGCGGAAAACGGGACGACGGTCCTCATTTCCTCACACAACTTAAGAGAGCTCGAGGACGTTTGCGACCATGTCGGCATCATGAATAAGGGTAAGATGATGATCGAGAGAAATCTCGCCGATCTTCAGGAGAGCCTTGTAAAGGTACAGCTTGCCCTGCCTGAAGGGAAAAGTGTTCCCGACGGTCTGGACATCCTACACATGTCCGAGCTCGGGCACCTGAAGACGATAATAGTCCGGGGAAGCACGGATGACGTGACCGGAAAACTCGCATCGGTGTCACCGATGTTTATCGATGTGCTGCCGCTCACGCTTGAAGAGATATTCGTTTATGAACTGGGAGGTGCAGGATATGAAGTCAAAGACATCAGTATTTGATAAGGGTATATTCAAAAACCTTTTAAAGCGCTTCTGGCCTGTATTTTTGGTGTATTTTATCGTATTGTTCACATCTTTGCCCGGAGAGCTCGCGAGACCCTATAACGGTCTCGGCTACCGCTTCAGCTACCAGGTCCTCTGGCAGGCGGTGACCGGAACAAAGATCGCGATCTTCGCGGGCGTCGGAGCTGCCATGTGCATGTTTTCCTTCATGTACACGCAAAAAGGCACGGGAATGATAGCAAGCCTTCCCGTCAGGAGGGAGACGGTCTTTGTCACCTCGTACATTGCGGGACTTGTCCCGATGGTCGCGGTAAATGTCATAGTCTTTCTTTTCACGCTTGTCTATGAGGCGTCTCAGGGAGCTGTATATCCGGGTTTTCTAATGACATGGCTCCTGGCGGTGACGCTCGCCGATATCTTCTATTACTCCTTTGCCAGCTTCGCGGCCCAGCTCACGGGCAGCCTCATTGTTCTGCCCGCCGTATACGCTATCCTGCTGATGACCTGCACGGTTGTGGAGGAATGCTTCATAAAGCTGTTCGACATCTTCCTCTACGGATACGCGCCGGGCGGCAGAAAACTGGATTTTCTTTCCCCGCCGGCCTATTTCGCACAGAAAGTAACTGTTGAGAGCAATGACTTTTTCTACGATTACGGTTCAATCGAACCTATGGTCTGCTCCTTCAGGGGAATGGGCATACTCGCGATATACGCGCTCGTCGGGCTGGTATTCGCGTACTTTGCGCTTCGCCTTTACAAAAAGCGCCGCATGGAGACCGCGACGGACATCGTATCGATAGAGATACTGAAACCGGTATTCAAGTACTGTCTGGCCTTCGGCTGCGCGCTTGCCGCTTCCGATTACTTCGGAGGAAGCTTCATTTCGGAAAACGCGCCGAATATGGAGAAGCTCGCGATCATCCTCTTCGTTATGATCGTCTCGTCTTTCGTCGGCTACTTCGCGGCGGAGATGCTGATAAAAAAGAGCACCAGGGTATTCAAAGCCTCCTGGAAGGGATTCGTTCCGGTCGCCTGCGTTCTGGTACTTTTCTGCACGCTCCTGAACGCCGATATCACCGGCTTTGAGGAGAAGATACCGGAAGCCGGGGAGATAGAAAGCGTCGAGTTCGACTACGGCAACACGGTCCTGAAGGACGCGGAAAATATAGAGAAAGCGATTGCGGGACACAGGGCGATAGTCAGAAACAGGCCCGCAAATACAGACCCGTACGGCGGCCCCGGTTATTACGTGATCCGTATGACATATACGCTCAAAAACGGAAAGTCGATGACGCGCGAATACACTCTGGTCGAAGATGAGACCGCAGCGGCGAACAAAGCGTTCGACAGCGCGATAAACAGCCGGGAGGGCAAGCATTTCCGTTTCGAGCCGCTCTTCGGAATCACCGGAGATACAGGCTACGGCTGCAATATTAACGTTAACTGGTATGACGTTGAGAAAGACAGATACGAGAGCGATTATACATATCTCGGCGGAGATCAGTTCAGGGACTTCGTATACAGCTGCCTGATCCCGGATCTGGAGAACACGAGCCTTGGAGACGCGATACTCTTCTATAACGAAGAGACGGGCAGGAAACTCACAACGATAGGGGTAGATATCTATGAGAGGAACGCGGCGGTCATGGACGCTGCAAGCAAATACATGTATATGCAGGTCAGCACCGACGCAAGGCATACCCTTGATTGGATAAGAAACAATACGGACTTCATCATCATTACCACTGCGGAAAACGAAGCCAATATCCCCGTCCAGGAGGGATGGGCAACCGACGGCAACGCAGTTCCGGTTTATGCCGAAGAAGCCATAATCGATTGAGACCTGAAAGAGAAATAAAATAAACTGAGAAATTCACCATGAAAAAGACATTTACACTGCTGCTTGCAATTATTCTTATAAGCGCCGCGCTCTGTGCGCCGGCTTACGCGTCGGAGACGGAAGAGACCCCCGCTCCGACGCCTGAAGCCACGGCGGAGCCGACGCCGGAGCCAACTCCTGAACCCACAGTTGTCCCGACGGCAACGCCCGCTCCTACGGCAGCGCCCACAGCGACTCCGGCGCCGTCAGCCACTCCAAAACCGACAGCAACGCCCGTACCAACGGCAACGCCTGGTCCCACAGCGACACCGCAGCCGACTCCCAACAAGCTTCCCGCAAAGATAACAAAGCACCCGGGAGGCGAGACGGTCAATGCCGGAGGAGAAGCCCTGTTCACGGCAGGCGCTGAAAATTACAAAGAGATCATCTGGCGCATAGTGAGCGAGGATACGAAGATCACCTATATAGCAAAAGACGCCCCCGGATACTTCAAGGGGCTTGAAGTGAGCATGTACAAACAGGAAAAAACGGGAAACGAAGCGATAAGGCTTAAAAATATCCCGGCTTCCATGAACAGATGGAGAGTCGAGGCAAAGTTTATAGGAAACGACGGAAAGGCTGTATATTCAAACGGCGCCCAAATAATAATAGCCGGAGCGTCTGTTACTCCCGCGCCGACTGCGACAGTAAAGCCCACAGCAACTCCCGCGCCGACAGCGACGCCGGCGCCTACAGCAGAGCCGACTCCGCTTCCCCCGACGCCAGAGATAAGCACCGAACCTCTTCCAACTCCGACCCATCAGGCCGACAGGGCATCCGAGAGAGGTTCATCCTCGGGGCTTCTGCTACTGATAGCTTCGGGGATCTTAGTTGCGGGACTTGCAGCATATTTTGTTTACAGGCTCATAAACGAATACAGGGATAAGTAAGCTCAGACATTGAGATGGTCCGAGCAGCGCCTGAGCCAGTCAGACCTGAGGTAATATATGAGAAGAGCCAGAGCAGTGACTGCCCATGAGACCGGGTATGAGGCCGAGACGGAATCTATGGAGTGCCAGACCGGGACAACAAACGCGACCCAGAGTATCCTCAGCAGACAGATGCCGAGCAGAACGATAACTGCAGGCCTGATGCTGTCGCCGGCTCCGCGAAGGGTATTTGAATAGACCTCGATAAAACACCATATAAAATAATAGGGTACAAACCAGAGCATTATGTGCACAGCCTCGTCGATGACGCCCTGATCCTCCGTAAACAGTCGGAGGGCGAAGGGCGCGATCGGGAGGAGAATGGAGGCGAAAATGACCGCCACCGCCACGTCCATGATAAGCGCTGCCTTTGTGCCCTTTTTCATACGATCCGTAAGCCCCGCGCCGAAGCACTGCCCGGTGAATGCACATATAGCCGTGCCGAAGGAGTTGGAGAGCACCCAGAATATCCCGTCGAGCTTTCCGGTGACTGCCCAGGCGGCCACGGTATCCGAGCCGAAGGAATTGACGGAGGCCTGAAGTATGAGGTTTGAGATGGAGTACATGGCGGACTGAATGCCGGAAGGTACCCCTATATACATCGTTCTCGAGAGGGTCCGCCTGTCTATTCCGATCTTCCTGATATAAAGCTTCTGTGGCCCGGGCTTTACTGCGAGGTCCCTCATGATCAAAACTGCGCTGACCGCTATTGCGGCAGCCGTTGCCCAGGCTGCTCCGGCGACTCCCGCAGAGAAGTATATGACAAATACGATATCCAGAATGATGTTGAGTACCGTGCAAAGGACGAGATATTTCAAAGGAGTGGCCGAGTCTCCTACGGCTCTGAGTATTCCGGAGCCTGCGTTGAAGAGCATCATGGGAACAGTGCCTATGAAGAATATCTTCATATAGGTCTCCGAGAGCTCCCTTATATCCTCAGGATTTCCGATCGCTCTGAGCGCCCATGGGGTGAGGGCGCGGCACACAAATGTCAGTACTATGCCGGCGATCAGACAGAAAGCCGTGACGGTGTGAACGGCCTTGCTGACGCCCTCTTCGTTTCCCGCGCCGAAGCATTGGGAGATTATGATCGTGGCGCCCGAGGCAAGTCCGTTGAAAAAGCCCAGGACCAGGTTGATTATAACGGCGGGACTCCCCGCAACTGCGGCCAGAGCCTCCGTTCCGACAAAGCGCCCGACTATGATGGCGTCCACCGTATTGTACAGCTGCTGGAAAAGCATGCCGATCATAATGGGGATGAAAAAGCCGATGAGCTTTTTCCAGACATTGCCCGAAGTCAGGTCGTTTCTTTCATTTTTATCGATGATCCCGCTGTTCATAAGGCGTATTATATTCTCGCGCTCCGGCGAATTCAAGCATAAATGCATCGTAAACGGATATATTACAATTATTAGCACTCACATCAAGCGAGTGCTAATATTCATAATTTGTTCATAAATTAATGTATATTTGTTAAAATCTGCGAGGTATTTTATATACGTAAACAAACGAGAGATACAAAATCCCGGCCAAACAAATCAGTTAATTAATAATACAGGAGGATATATAAAATGTTTGAGATCATTCCGTTTGAAAGAAGAAGAAATCAGGTCGCCAATTGGGATCCGTTCAGGGAGTTCGATGAGATGGAACGCAGGTTCTGGGGCGACAGGGGAATGCAGAGCGCGTTCCGCACCGACATTACCGACACAGGCGACGCCTACAAGCTCGAGGCTGAGCTGCCCGGATTCAATAAGGAAGATATCAAGATAGACATCGAGGACGGCAGACTCACGATCTCGGCCGAGCACAGCTCCGATGAGAAGACCGAGAAGGAAAATTATGTAAGGCGTGAGCGTTATTTTGGAAGCTACAGCAGGTCCTTCGACATCACAGGCATTGACGAGGAAGCGATCGGCGCCGAGTACAAGGACGGCATTCTGATACTGAACATGCCGAAGAAAGCACCGGAACAGCCCAAAGCCAGAAGGCTCGAGATCCAGTAAACAGATAATCCGAAATAAAAAAAGAGCGGTCCGCCGCTCTTTTTTTACATTTTTTGAATCAGTTCCCGGGCTTCGAAGAGAGATATGTTTCTGCTTCTGGCGATCTCCGCCAGATCTTCGAATTCAGCCTTTGTATGTACGCTCCCGTAGCCGGAGGAGGTCTTTATCCTGATTTCGCCCGACGGCGTTTCCGCGACTTCGAAGCTCCTCCTTAAGCTGTGCCGGCTGCAGACGTATTCTCTTACTCCGAGCGTCGTCGTATGTTTGAAGATGTTTTCGAGCAGTTCCTCGCGTTTTTCCTCTCTGCACATGCAGGTCAGACAGACTGCCGGGCGGCATTTTTTCATGCTTATGTTTGTAAAGTATACATCCAGGGCTCCGGCTTCGAAAAGCCTTTCCATCGCAAATCCGAGCTCCTCGCCGGTCATGTCGTCAAGATTGCATTTGAGCTCGATTATTTTTTCGCTCTGCTCTATAGTATCCCCGAGAAAAGCTCTCAGAATGTTTGCAGTCTCTAGATCCCGGCTGCCCGTGCCGATTCCGGTTTTCTCAACGGTCATCACAGGCATGGGGCCGAAGGAGACTGCGAAATGCTTTAAAAGGGCGGCTCCCGTCGGAGTGCAGAGCTCGAACGGGATATTGCCGGTGTACCAGGGAATGCCTCTGAGCAGGATCTCGGTCGCGGGAGCGGGTACAGGCAGTATGCCGTGCGCGCATTTTACGGTCCCGCTTCCGGCATGTACCGGTGAGGCCAGGATCTGATCCGGCGCCAGTTCGTTTATGAGCATGCAGAAGCTCAGGATGTCCGCAAGCGCGTCGAGAGTGCCTATCTCGTGGAAGTGTATGTTCTCTACGGTATGCCCGTGGACCTCTCCCTCTGCCTCTGCCAGCAGGGTGTAGACAGAAAGAGCGTCAGCTCTGACTCTTTCCGGCAGCTCCATCGAGGAAATGAATTCCTTTATATCTGAAACAGAGCTGTGGTGTCTGTTTATTCCGGAGGGGAAATCATACATGTTTTCATTTTCCGTGCTCCCGTTTATTGAAACCGAAAAATGAGTGCCCGTTATGCCGCATTTCTTATCCTTGGAGATGGAGGCTTCAGCCTTCCCCCCGAGGAGCGTGTTCAGACGGCGTATGAAGGCTTCAGGGTCGGGATGCAGGCCGAGCAGGGCACCTGAGAGCATGTCGCCGGAAGCGCCCATCCGGCATTCCAGATAAAGTGTTTTCAAAGACTTGCTTTCCTCCCTTCGGGGTCTATGCTTATCTCCCTGAAATACCGGGAGAGTTCTTTTTTTATCTCATCGAGCTTTTCAAAAGCAGCAGGAAGCTGCTCCGCAAGAAACTGGAGTTTTGCCGTATCTGAAGATGTCCTGACTCTCAGATCCGTAAAGCCGAGGGAGAACAGAAACTCCTCGCTCTTTTCAACAGCTTCAAGTCTTTCCCGGGTTATGGTCTCGCCGGTTTTTATGCGGGTCGCGAGACAGGAATAGGCAGGCCTGTTCCAGGTGTTCAGACCCGCTTCATGTGAAAGCCTCCGTATCTCAGGCTTTGTGAGACCGCACTCGCGGAGAGGGGACAGTACGCCCAGTTCGGAGAGGGCTTTTGCCCCCGGCCGCTCGTTTAAGTCATCGCTTGCGTTGGTGCCGTCGATCAGCACTTTATATCCGTCTTCAGCAGCCTTTTCAGCTATGGCGGAAAAAATGATTCTCTTACAGTAATAGCAGCGGTCTGCCGGATTTGAGCAGATCACGGCGTCCGAAAGAACGTCGGCAGGGATTATTCCGGGCTCTGTGCCAAGCTTTCCCGACAGGTCCAGAGCATTTTTCAATTCGAATTCGGGCTGAAAACAGCTCCTGACGAGATAGGGCTTGACATCAGCACCGAGAGAAAGTGCTTCGTACAGCAAAAAGGCGGAATCGGTTCCTCCGGAATACGCGAGAGCAGCCTTCGGGTGAAGGGCAAAAAAATCCTTCAAAGTCATGACTTTATTTTTCTGCTATATGGTTTATCATGCTGGCCATATATCCGGCGCCGAAGCCGTTGTCGATGTTTACGACGCTGACTCCGCTTGCGCAGGAATTGAGCATGGCGAGAAGAGCGGCTACTCCGCCGAAGCTCGCGCCGTAACCGACGCTTGTGGGGACTGCGATCACGGGACAGTCTGCAAGCCCCCCTATGACCGAGGGAAGCGCTCCTTCCATGCCCGCAACGGCTATTATCACCTTTGCGTTCATGATATGATCCATGTTCCCGAGCAGCCGGTGTATGCCGGAAACGCCCACGTCATAGAGCCTTTCGACTTCGTTCCCGAGCACCTCCGCGGTGACTGCAGCCTCCTCTGCGACAGGTATATCGCTGGTACCTCCTGTAGCCACTACGACTTTCCCGAGCCCGCTCGGAAGAGGAAGCTTTCCTATGATGCCGGTGCGCGACGTCTCGTTGTATTCAAGCGGCAGATCTTTTTTTATAAACTCCGCGGACTCTTTTGTCAGGCGCGTGATGAAGACCGTCTCCTGTCCGGAACCGAGCATTGTTTTTGCAATCCCGAGGATCTGCTCCTTTGTTTTTCCCGCCCCGTAGATTATTTCGGGAACACCCTGGCGGATACCCCGGTGAATATCCACCTTGGCGTAGTCTCCCACCTCGTGGAAGGGTTCCATTTTGAGCTTCAGAGCAGCCTCTTCGGGCGGGAGGCTCCCGTCCGCCACACTGTTTAACAGTTTGGTTAGTTCATGTTTGTCCATTTTAACCGTTCTTTCTGATAATTATTTTGTTATTATAACACGTAAGGTCTTCCCGGTAAACACAGACAGATCCGGGAATTTTGAATTATATTGATTTGGACGGAAATTCTGATATGATATGAGTCGAAAACCGAAGGACGGGATATTATGATATTTGATACACACGCGCACTATGACGCAGAACAATTCGATAACGACAGGGAAGAGCTTCTGGCCGCTCTGAGAGAGTGCGGGATCGGGGGAGTAATAGACCCCGGCTGTGATCTCGAGTCCTCCGAAAAAGCGATGAGGATAGCGCAGGAGCACGATTTTGTATACTTCGCAGCCGGCTGGCACCCCGAGGAAGCGGAGAGCTTCACGGAGGATGATTTTTCAAAACTAAAAACGCTGTTTGAGCACCCGAGATGCAAAGCGGCAGGCGAGATAGGCCTCGACTATTACTGGGACAAAACATATGCCGAAAAGCAGAAGGAGATCCTGGAGCTTCAGATGGCCATGGCCTTTGACAAAAACATGCCCGTAATAATCCACGACAGAGAGGCGCACGGGGATTGCCTGGAATTCGCAAAAAGATATGAGGGGATAAAAGGAGTCTTTCACTGCTTCTCGGGCAGCGCGGAGATGGCAAAAGAGCTGTTGAAACGCGGCTGGTACCTTGGCTTTGACGGTCCGGTCACATATAAAAACGCCAGAAAAACTCTGGAAGTTCTGGAGATCTGCCCTCCAGACAGGATACTCATCGAGACCGACAGCCCTTATATGTCTCCGCTACCTATGAGGGGCAAAAGAAATGATTCACGTAACTTGATTTACGTAATTGAAAAAATATCAGAACTTAAAGGCCTTACAAATGAAAAAACTGCTGACATCACATATGAGAATGCCAGACAGCTTTTCAACATTTATTAACATAATATGGTTTAAAAAATCAAACGATCTTAACGATCATACCTGATACAGGCGGAATGCTGATAGAAAGCGTTCCGTCTTTTATTTCTGCTTTTCCATCCCCGAGCAGTATTTCAGCAGATTTGCCCGCCGTGAAATGCCGGTCTGAAAGAAAGATCTGCTGCTCATAACAGTTTCTGTTTAAAGCGGAGACAAGACAGCCGTTTTCGGCCTTATTTCCAAAAACGTCTCTTCCGTTTTCAATATATCTCAAAACAATGAGAGTATCGCGTTTATGCGAGAAAAACATTGCTTCACCGGTGGAGAGGGCATCGTTTGAGTTTCTTATTTCGGCAAGTTTCCTGTAGTGGGAGTGGAGATCTTCGTTTCCAAGCCTGAAGGGCCTCCTGTTGAAGGGGTCGCCGACCCCCTCCATGCCCTGTTCATCTCCGTAGTAGACCGAGGGGACTCCGGGAAGCGAGAATTGAAGCACGGAGAGAATTTTTTCAAGCTTAGGCGCTTTCTCCTTTGCTTCTTTGGTAAAGGTCATCGCCATTTGCTGCTCCCTGGAGAGCGAGCGCAGATAGACATCGGTCGATAGTGCGGTCAGAAGCCTGTCCGTATCATGGGAGCCGAGCAGGTTCATGAGCGAGTAATAGAAAGGCTTGGGATAGTTCAGCTTCTGCTCCAGCAGGAAGTTCCTCAACTGAGCGGCGGTGATCTTCCCGGAAGCAAAGGAGAGGGCGATGTCGCGAAGCGGATAGTTCATGACGGAGTCGAGGGAATAGCCCAGAGCGTATTTTCTCTTTTTACCGTAGCTCTCTTTGACGACAGGGTCTTCCCACACCTCTCCGATTATGGGAGCCTCGCTGTCGGTCTCTTTTACGGCTTTTCTTATAAGAGCCAGAGCCTCATCCGGGAGCTCGTCCGCAACATCGAGCCTCCATCCGGAAGCTCCTTTTTTCAGCCAGGTCTTAACGACCGATTTTTCTCCAGTTATGACGTAGTTCTGCCACGAGGGCTCGTGTTCGTTGACATTCGGAAGATCCTTAAATCCCCACCAGCATTCGTAATCATCGGGAAAGCTGATGAAAGTATACCATTTGTAATAGGGCGAATTCTCTCCCTGACAGGCGCCTTCGGAAGGATAGTGGCTGTATCTGTTGAAATAGATGCTGTCGCTTCCGGTGTGATTGAAAACCCCGTCGAGTATGACATGCATCCCCATGGCGGAAGCAGTTTCGCAGAGAAGGGAAAAATCCTCCTCATCGCCCAGGATCGGATCGATCTTCAAATAATCCGAAGTGTCGTAACGGTGGTTGCTTCTTGCCTCGAAGATCGGGTTCAAGTATATGCAGCTGATCCCGAGCTCTTTAAGATACGGGAGCTTGTCGGTTATACCGCGGAGTGTGCCGCCGAAGAAATCGTCCGGAGCGTAATCCTTTTCAAAGGGACGCGCCTTCCATTTCACTTCGTCATCGAGAAGAGCGTGAAAATCCGGTGTCTGTCCCAGGGAGCGGTGGTATTCTATACCGTTTTCTGCAGTTGTATCATTCGAGAAAGCGAAGCGGTCAGGAAAGATCTGATACATGACTGCTTTTTTGAACCACTTCGGAGTTTCGAAATCCGCCAGATAAACTGTCAGCCTGAAACAGGCGCGGTTTATGTCGCAGACATCAGCTGAAAAACCGCTCTTGTCCGGGCATACCCATCTGATGCCCTGAGGCGTCTCGAGTCTGAAGCAGTACCACAGGGCAGCAGCTTCGGTAAACATAATATCATCAACATAATATAGACAGCTGCCTTCCTTTTCCATCGGATACTCGGCCTTGCCGCTGTCGGAATATATCTCCAGAACAGCCCTGTCTATTTCTCCGGAAAAAGATTCAAAGGCAAGACGCAGTTTCTCGCCTGTTCTTAAAGGGCCGGTCACAGAGCGGTATTTCGGATCCAGTATATCGTGTTTTACGACAAAATAGACTTTTTCGGATCCGGCAAGCAGTTTCAGTATGTTGGCTGTTCGAGGCTGAAGCTTTTCAAGCCCTTCAGGATCCGTTTTTGTGTTGAGAGGATCGCTGCAGTACATCACAACGGTCTTATATGCCTGCTCGAGTGAAAAGCCACGGTCGTCCATCAGAACTCTCAGAAGTTCAGGCGCAGTCAGGGGATTTCCGCCCAGATTCATTATTTTCGGACGCGTGTACAGAGGCAGCTCATCTGTCAGATAATCGTTTTCAACACTTCCAACTTCAGCAGCAGCTTCGAAATACGCGAGCTTCAGACTGTCGCAGTCCGGGGAATTGAGTTCTCTGCACAGAACTTCATCTCCTCCGACCGCTTTCCAGCCGTTTTCGGTTTTTACGGCATCTGCATAGAGCCTGTCGCTGTATTTAATCTTCAGAGTATAATTCGGCGACCACTCCTCTTTATAAGTGCCGCCGAAATACACCCGCTGTTTCCGCGTTATATCAGCCATATATAGTGCTTTGCATATTCCAGAGCCGAGAGCTCGAAGCCGAAGTCGGTGCTCATGGCAGAATAGATGAGTTTATTCAGGGCCACTTTATCCCTGTATACATTCAGGGCGCCCAGGATACATTCTCTCATTTCGTGGGCATTGAAATTTGTGAAAGAAAATCCGTTTCCCTCGCCGGTATATTTGTTGTACGGAGTGACGGTATCCTTGAGGCCGCCCGTCTCTCTGACGATCGGGAGAGTACCGTATCTCATGGCAAGCATCTGACTTATACCGCAGGGCTCGAATCTGGACGGCATGAGATAGAAATCGCTTCCTGCATATATAAGGTGGGCAAGATTGTCGTTGTATCCTATGTATGAGCAGACTCTGCCCTTGTATCTGGATTCGGCACCGCGCATAAAAGATTCGAAATTGGAATCTCCGGATCCTAAAAGCATGAACTGCATATCGTTGTACATCATGAGCTCGTCGAGCATCCTCTCGACGAGAGCGAAGCCCTTCTGCTCGGTCATTCGGGTAACCATGGACACTATCGGGACATCTGCTCTCTCCTCGAGTCCCATTTGCTCCTGCAGGACTTTTTTGCAGAAGGCTTTGCCCTTCATATGCCCCTTATCGTATTTTGACGGGATGACAGGATCGCTGTGAGGATTGAAGACCTTGGTGTCTATGCCGTTGACGATTCCGAACAGCTCATGCGAGCGGGCGTTGAGTATGCCTTCGAGGCCTTCGCTGTAATACGGTGTCTTTATCTCCTCGGCATAGGATGGACTGACCGTATTCAGCGCATCGGCAAATACGCAGCCTGCCTTAAGAAAGTTTGCGCATCCGTTGAGCTCCATAAACTCGGGAGTATAATACTTTTTGTCTACTCTGAGCAGATCCTGTACGAATTCAAATCCGCATTTGCCCTGATAGGCGATATTGTGTATGGTGAGCAGATATTTGAGACCTTCCTGCATGCTCCCGGGATACTGTGTTTTTGCAAGCATGGGGATCATGGCAGCCTGCCAGTCGTTACAGTGTATAACGGAAGGCTTGAAATCGAGATTAGGTATTGCATCCAGCACCGCCCTGGTGAAAAATGCATACTGCTGAGTCTCGGGGTCGCCTCCGCGATAGATCTTATCGCCGAAATACCCTTCATTGTCCACAAGATATATTATGACTCCGTCGAGCTCGAGCTTTTCTATGCCGACATATTCCCTGCGCCAGCCGAGATCGCAGTAGAAATCGAACATGTGTACGACCTGACTGCGGTAACGGTCCTTAATTATACGGTGGTATGGGATAATGACTCTGGCGTCCATGCCGAGCTTTTTGAGAGATTTAGGAAGTGTTCCGACAACATCGGCCAGGCCGCCTGTCTTTGCAAGTGGGGCACACTCCGAAGCGACCAGAAGGATCTTTGGAAGATAACGTTTTCCTTTATTTTCGAGTTCTGTCTTCAGTATCTGATTCATCTGCAGTTACCTCATATTCATAGTATAAACAGGAATTTGCGGGCAGTGTCAGTTCTGCCGAATAGTCCATGTCAAGAAACGCTTCTTTGCGGCTTTCTATTTTCTTTTCTGTTTCAGTTCCCGTTCCGCCGAAAGCGGTGTCATCGCTGTTGAGTATTTCCGTAAGAGTGCCTTTCTGCGGCAGACCTATGATAAAGCCTTCATAACTTACGGTCGTAAAATTGCATACGCAGACGAGGTATTTTCCTTTGCCTTCGGTGTCGGATGTACGCAAAAATGCAATGGAGGAGCGCATGTTATCATTTACGTTGAGCCACCTGAAGCCGTCCCAGGAGTTGTCGATTCTGTACAGGGCGGGGCAGGAGACATAGATGCTGTTGAGCGCTCTGCTGTAGTCCTGCATGGCCTTGTGAAGAGGATAATCCAGAAGCAGCCAGTCGAGCTGCTGCTTGTAGTTCCACTCAATAAACTGTCCGAACTCGCTGCCCATAAAGGTATGTTTTTTACCCGGATGGGCATACTGATATCCGTACAGAGTGCGCAGTGCCGCAAACTTCTCCTCATATGTGCCATACATCTTGTTGATCATGGAGGCTTTTCCATGTACGACCTCGTCGTGGGAATACGCGAGGATAAAGTTCTCGGAAAAGGCATACATCATCGAGAAGGTAAGCTTGTTATGGTTATTGCTTCTGAAGAACGGATTCATTGACATGTAATCGATGGTATCGTGCATGAATCCCATATCCCATTTGAAACAGAAGCCGAGTCCGCCTGCGTCGGGAGGAGCAGTTATTAGCGGAAAAGCGGTGCTCTCTTCGGCGATGGTCACGGTACCGGGGTAACGTGTCAGGACGCAAGAATTAAGCTGCCTTAAAAACTCCACGGCTCCGAGATTTGTATTGCCTCCGAATTTGTTAGGGGTATAATTCCCGTTTTTGCGGCCGTAATCGAGATAGAGCATTGAACTGACGGCATCGACCCTGATACCGTCTATGTGGAATTCCTCGAAGAATTTGCAGGCGGATGAGATCAGAAAACTCCTCACCTGGCTGCTCTCATAGTCAAAGATAAGCGTACCCCATTCCGGATGCTCGGCCATGCGCTTTTCTTTACTTTCAAACTGAGGAGATCCGTCGAAGTTTGCCAGACCGTGCTCATCCTTCGGGAAATGGGCCGGGACCCAGTCCATTATAACTCCGATGCCTTTTCTGTGCATGCAGTCGACAAAATACTTGAAATCCTCGGGATTGCCGTATCTTGAAGTCGGGGAGTAATAACCGGTAACCTGATATCCCCACGAGGCATCAAAAGGAAATTCCGTGATCGGCATGATCTCTACATGCGTATAGTGCATTTCTTTGCAGTATTGGGAAGCCTGCTCGCCCAGATACGAATAAATCGGTTTCTCCTGGCCGAAGTCCTTCCAGGAACCGCAGTGCATTTCATATACGGACATGGGCTCTTTGAGAAAATCGCGGCTCCGGCGCTTTTCAATATATTCGCCGTCTCCCCAGGTATAGGGGTTGTTGCACCATATGATGGAAGCGGTCTCGCTCCCGTTTTCCGAAAAAGCGGCAAAGGGATCTGCCTTAAGCACTCTTCTGCCGTCTGCACCGTCTATGCAGAACTTGTATTTCATGCCGTCGGAAAGGCCTTCTTTGAAGATAAACCAGACCCCGCCCTCCCGATAGGGAGTCATGACGTCGGCATCGTTGTTCCAGCCGTTGAACTCGCCTGTAAGGCTCACCCTTTTCGCGTTGGGAGCCCATACGACAAATCTGTGCAGACCTTCTTCGGGTATATAGGTGCACCCGTAGAATTTCCACGCGTTAACTGCATTTCCGGTATTGAAAAGATAGATATCGTCCTTCAGGATATACTTTGAGGCAAGCTCATGCAGATCTTTCATTTTATATCCTCTTCCATTTCGCCCCGTTGGGGATATCCGTGACCTCTATTCCTTCCGATTTTAGTTCATTCCTTATCTGATCGGCAAGCTGGTAGTTTTTGGCTTTTTTGGCTTCCTGGCGAGCCATGATCTTGGCAGAAACAGCCGGATCTTCCTCACCGGATTCCGAAATGACCGTAAATGTGCTGACTTTGGCAGCTTCAGCTTCCTTTTTCAGTTCTTCACGTTTTACCGCTGCCTTCTCAAGAAGTTTGAGAGACAGCACTTTGTCAAAGTCGCCTATGGCATACAGTTTCGTAGCGTCATTTGTATTGTATTTGAAAACATCATAAACTGCAGTTACCGCGAGGGAAGTGTTGAGGTCATTGTCAAGGCCGGCTTTGAACTTCTCACGCAGCTTTTCGACAGCTTCCATATCGATTTCACCGTCTTCCGGTTTGAGGGCTGCGATCCTGGCAATCAGCTTGTTATAGGCCAGTTGGGCATTGTCGAGGTTTTCCCAGGTAAATACGAGGATCTTGCGGTAGTGGCTCTGAAGGCAGAAGAATCTGTATGCCAGGGGATCATATCCTTTTTGCTCGAGCAGCGAGACTGTAAGAAATTCGCCCTTGGATTTGCTCATCTTTCCGTCGGCTGTGTTGAGATGCAGCACATGCATCCACCAGTTGCACCAGTGGTGGCCGAGAAACGCTTCAGACTGCGCAATTTCGTTCGTGTGGTGCGGAAATGCATTGTCTATCCCGCCGCAGTGGATATCCACGTTTTCTCCGAGGTGCTTCATGGCTATACCGGAGCACTCTATATGCCAGCCGGGGTAGCCTGTTCCCCACGGGGAATCCCACTTCAGGGCTTGCTCTTCGAATTTGGATTTTGTAAACCAGAGCACAAAGTCGTTCTTATTGCGTTTGTTCAGGTCCTCTTCTACGCCTTCACGGACTCCGACGGCAAGATCTTCTTCATTGAAATCGTTGAAGATGTAATACTTTTCAAGCTTTGAAGTATCAAAATAGATATTGCCGCCCGCGTGATATGCGTAGCCCGTATCCAGGAGCTTTGTGATTATTTTTATATAATCATCAATGAGATTTGTAGCAGGCTCCACTACATCAGGTTTTTTGATGCAGAGT
>JAEEGI010008302.1_pt1 | contig 22984 bp, 8 predicted proteins | sample 8958751 | NCBI WGS metagenome assembly JAEEGI01 (sample SAMN16246545, study PRJNA631951) | gut metagenome | biome: gut microbiome; feature: rumen; material: KS-attached | host: Bos | place: Iran: Karaj | collected 2018-10 | reverse complement strand
CATGAAAATGTTAATAAAGTTATTTAAAGAATAGAAGGGTTAATTTAAAATAATTTTCTTTGATATTTATATCTATACAATAAAATTTAATTTAATTTAAAAAAATATTTGAAAAAAGAAATGTCAAAAAAATAAAAAATATATATATTTAAATAAATAAATTGCAAAATAAATACTTATAAAAAATTAATAATTTCACTCACATATATAAATAAATAAAATAAAAGAAAAAAATTCTCCATTAAATAAATATATATAAATTACACTTTAATAAAAGGTGGTTTATAAGAAACATTAAAACTACTACTTTCTCTCATCATCATAGAATTTTCCATATCAATATCTAAAGAAGGTCTATTACTTTCATCAAAATTAGAATCTTTTTTTTTTCCAATATAAATACAAATAACAGTTGGTCCAATTTCTAAAATCAAAAACCAAAAAAAATCATATATATTAGGATATTCAGTTGGATCTAATATACTTATACCTGAAAAAAAACCAGATAAACCTTTTAAAATAAATAATCCTCCAATTGAAAAAGTTAATATTTTAACTTTTTTTCCAATTTCATTTGAATTATCTAATTTATCAATTCTATTAATAAAAATAGAACATATTTTATTTCCAAAATAAGCAATTAAAGACCCTAAAACTAAATATAATATAGCAATTAAAAATTCAGAAATTAAATAAAATTTAAGAAAAGCTTGAAAAACAAAAGTAAAAAAAGCTAAAATAGAAAGAATAATATAACCAATCACAACAATAAATATTAAAATAGGTTTAATTAAATAATTATTATATTCAATATGAGTATAATAAATATCTGATAAAAAAGTACATAAATACATATATGCACTATAAAAAATAAAAGCTGGAATTATATGTAAAAGTGAATTTAACCATGTTTTTGGATTATTTTCAAAAGGATTGCCTAAAAATATAATAAATATTAATGATAGTGATCTTATTGCATTTGCTGCAAATAATCCTTTTATAAATTTATATCTAAAATCTGTTGTATCTTTTTTTATTATTAATTTTAACTTTTTTGACGATGCATATGATGTTAATGTTAATGATAAAAATATCAATAAGTCTAATAAAAGTAACCAGATATATTTTGATTGGTTTTCTCTTTTTATTATTTCTTCTATTTTTGTTGTGTTTGTTTCTTGGAAAGAAATTAAAATTGTATTTATTTTATTATTCATTTTAATTATTTTTTAAATTTTTAAAAAATGAAAAATGATAAATTTATTTTATTACCTTAAAAAAAATAAAAAATAATCTACATTTAAAAATAATATAAATTTTCACTTAATACAATTATTATTATCTTCATTAATTAATTTAATATCTTTTTTACAAAAAGAAAGAATCTTATATTTTTTTTTAAATTTTTCAAACCAACCTTTTGAAGCTTGAAAATTAGAATCATTAGAAAATTCTAAAGCTTTTTTTCTAATATCCTTAGAACCAGGGAAAAAATTATTATTAATAGATTTATTAATCCAATTAATTAAATTAGTTTCTAAATTTGGATTTTTGCATTTTCTTCCTCCTCCTTTTTTTCTTATATAACCAAATTTTAACCATCTTTTAATATTTTTAGAAGGTACTTCACAAATTAAAGAAATTATTTCTGAATTCCATTTATATTTTTTAATTAAATCTATACAAAATTTTTTTGCTTGAGAAGTATAAATTATATAATGATGACGTGATCTGATTTTTTTCTTTTTTAAAACTTGTTTTATTAAATGGAAATTTATGTTATTTAAATTTAATAATTTATTTGTTTGTTCTACTAAATTTTTTTTATTTTTTAATATTTCTTTTTTATATGTTTCTTTTAAATTATAATTTGACATTATTTTTAATATATTTTTATAAAAAATTTGCTTTTGAAATTCTATTGGAAAACTTCCTTTTATTTTATTTATTTCTATTCCTTTTTCATATTCTTGTTTATCATATATTTTTAGTATTTCAAATATTTTTTCTTTTGACTTTTCTTTTTTTATTTCTTTTATTATTTTTTCTTTTTTAATTGATAACTTTTCTTTTAATTTTTTATGATTCGAATTTTGAATATTTTTTCTTTTTTTTATTTGGTTTTTTAAAATATTATTTTTTATATTTATTGAGTTTATATTTTCTTCTTTTTTTTTATGATTGGAAATATTATTTTTGTTTAATTCATCAAAATCAGATATTAAATTTAAATTATATTTTTCCTTTTCAAATTCATTAATTGAATTTAATTTGAAAATAGGACTTTGATTATCACTATTTTTATCACTATTTACTAAAGGACAATTACTAAAGATTTTTGAAAAAGTTTTTTCTAAAGAATTTGGAGAAAGGGAATCTGGATTAAAATAATTATTTTGAAAAATTTGAAGTAAAGTTTTATTATTATTATCATCGTATTTTTTAATAAAATATGAATTATCATATTCTATTTTTTTTTCAGTTGGAAATATATTTGGAGATTGAATTAAAGGAGAATTTATTTCTATTTTTCTTTTTTTTTCTGTCAAATTATTTTCTCGAAATTTGAATTCTTCTAATTTTTTTCTCTCTTTTAAATTATGTTTCTTGCATAAAAAAGTTGAATGCATTTTTCACTTATAAATTTTTACTTTAATTTAAAATTTATTTAATTAAAATATAATTTTAACGAATTAATTAAAATAATATATTTTAAAATATTAGTTTAAAATTTTAGTATAATTTTTTTCGAACATAAATTATTATTCTTAAAAAGATACAAAAAATAATAAATGACATAACAAAAAAAAAAATAAAAAATCAACACCAAAAAAAATGGGAGTATGTAATTCATCCACAAACAAAAAAACAAGAAAAATAAATAAAAAGTCAATAAAAACTAAAAAACATGTAATAGCATTATCTCCGGAAAAAAAAAATAAAGAAAGTGAAAAATCAGAATTTCTTCTTCCCGAAAATTTATCAAAAAGAGATGATATAAATAAATATTATAAAATATCTTCAGAAATATTAGGTCAAGGAGCAAGTGGAATAGTATGTATAGGGGAAAATTCAATAGGTAAATTTGCAATAAAAAGAATAAATAAATCAAATATAAAAAATATAAACGATATTATTAAAGAAGCTGAATTTTCAAAATTAAAACATAATAATATAATTAAATATTATGATGTTTATGAAGATTTAAAAACAATAAGTTTTGTTATGGAATTAGGAGAAGGAGGAGATTTATTTGATTTTATTATTAATTCTCCTTTAGGACATTTACCTTTAGATTTATGTATAAATTTATTAGTTCAAATATTAGATTGTTTAAATTATTTACATAATGAAAAAAGAATAATTCATAGAGATTTAAAACCAGAAAATTTTATGATTACAATAGATCAATTTAATAATCCTGTTATTAAATTAATTGATTTTGGTTTTGCAACTTATCTTCCCAAAGATAATGAATTATTAAATGAATTTTTAGGAACTATTCAATATTGTTCTCCTGAAATGATTAATAAATGCGGATATAATGAAAAAACTGATATTTGGTCTTCTGGAGTTATTTTATTTAATATGATTACTGGATGTGAAGTTTTTAAAGGAGAAAGTAAAAGTAGTATTGAAGATAATATTAAATTTAAAAATATTGATTTTTCTTATATTGAAGATTTTCAATTAAGAAGTTTAATTGAAAAAATGCTTGAAAAAGATTTTATTAAAAGAATTAATACTAAAGATGCTTTTGATATTGCTAAACAAATTAAAGAAAATAGAGATTTAGAATTGCAAAAAGAAATGGAAGAAGAAAATGAAAAGAAATTAAAATATGAAAAGGATAAAAGAGAATATGATGAATTTTGGAGTAATTTTACTACTAAATTGACTACTCCTGCTTTTTTCCCTTAAAAAATTTATTTTTTTTTGACTTTAATTTATTGAATTTTATGTATATTTATGTTATTTGATTCATTGATTTTATTTTATAATTCGAAAAAATTTTATTTTGTTTATCCATTTTATATGGTGTATTATTATAAAATATTCAAATTAGTTATCTTTTGTTATTAAACAAAAACAAATATTTTATTTTTATTTTATGTACTTTTTATAAATATATTATTATATATGAAATTTATTTAAAACATAGAAATTTTTTTTATTTTATCAATTAATTTAAAAAATAAAATATTAAAACCTAAAAAATAATTTAAATAAACAAATACCGCAAATTAAAAAAAACAAAAACCCTAAAAAAATATGTTTGAAGATAAAATATTTTCCTCCAAAAAATATCAATATAAATATACAGAATTAATAGAACTTGAAGAAAAACTTGAAATTGATAAATCAAGAATATCAACTCAAACAATAATAAATATTCAAGGAATAGAAATATACTTCCCATATAAACCATATGAAATTCAAATAAATTACATGAATAAAATAATACAATCTTTAAATAATAATAAATCAATTGCAGCTTTAGAATCACCAAGAGGGACAGGAAAAACATTATGTTTATTATGTGCTTGTTTAGCTTGGATTAAATTTATGAGAGAAGTAAAAAATATTAAATTTAAAATTTATTATTCTTCAAGAACTCATAGTCAAATTTCAAATGTTATTAAAGAATTAAAAAAAACTATTTATTTACCTATCACTTGTATTTTATCTTCAAGAAATGAATCTTGTCTAAATTTATCTTATAAAAATTTTGCGAAATCTAATAATTCTTTAAATACTATTTGTAAAAGAAATAAGAAAAAATGTATTTATTATAATAATACTAATAAAATTCCTATTTTATCTTTAAATAATATTGATTTGGAAGAATTATGTGAAATTGGTTTATCTCAAAATTTTTGTCCTTTTCATTTTGAAGGAGATAAAAATAATAAAAGTGATATTACCTTTTTACCATTTAATTATATTATTGATAAAGAAATTAAAGATAGTTTAAATATAAGTTTAGAAAATACTATTTTAATTATTGATGAAGCTCATAATATTGAAAATGTTCTTGAAAATAGTTTTTCTATTGAATTAATTACTTATTATTTTGATAGTATGATTAATGAATTAAAAGATATTATTAATGTTAAAAAAAGTGAAGAAGGTAAATCTATAAAAAATAAAAAATTTGAGTATTTTCCTGTTAAAAATCTTTTAGATGAAATTAATATTTTAAATCGTATTAAAGATAATATTGAAAATATTAATCATGTTTTAATTGGAGATAATTATCCTAGAAAAGGAAAAATTTTGGAAAACAAAGAATTTTTTAGTTTATTTATGGATTTAAATAATAATTTTAAAAATGATAATATAATTTCAATCAATGAAATGTTTGGAAAAGGAATAAATACATTTTCAAATAATGAATTTTTAACTCCTGACAATATAAATAGACATTATAATTTTTTATATTTTTTAAAAGAAGAATATTTAGAAATATATAATGAAGAAAGTTTATTAACTCCATATATAAGAGCTTTGGAATTAATTAAATATTTGTATTTCAATTTAGAAGATTTAAAATCTTTTATTTTTTATGTTTATGATGGAGAAATTGAATTACCAAATAATTATAAAGTTAAAACTAGATTTTTAAAATTATTATGTTTTGATTCTGGATTTGGATTTAATAAAATATTAAAGGAATTACCATATAATATTATATTAACTTCTGATATTTTATGTCCAATTGAAAGTTTAGAATTCAGTTTAAAAACTTCAATCCCAATTAAATTAGAAAATGAACATATTATTGATAAATCACATTTAAAGTTTCATATAATAAAATCAGAAAATTTAAATAACAAAAGAGTAGAATTTAAATTTGATAATACAAATAGAACAAATTTAACAATGATAAAATCATTAGGAAAAATAATATATAATTATGTAAAATCTCTTGAAAAAGGAGGAATATTAATATTTTTTCCAACATTTAATTTTTTAAATAAATGTTATTCAATTTGGTTTTCTGAAGGTTTAATATCAAAAATATCAAATGAAAAGAAAGTATATTTAGACAATAAAATAAATAAAAATATAATATTAGATTTTATGTCAAATAATAACAAAAATTCAATAATATTATCTGTAATAAGAAGTAATATATTAGAAGGTTTAGATTTTAAAAATGATTATGTAAGAATAGTTATTTGTATAGGAATACCTTATTCAAATTATTTCGATGATAGAATTCAATTAAAAATGAAATTTTTAAATAATTTATTTAAAGAAAATTTAACAATTAATAATATTTCAGGAGAAACTTGGTATAAAATTAATGCTATCCAAGCTGTTAATCAAAGCTTAGGAAGAATTCTTAGCAATAAATTTAATTTTGGAATGATGATTTGTATTGATTGTTCATTTGATTATAATAATATTAAATGCATTTTTTCTAGATGGATGAAAAATATTTGTGATGTTGTTAATATTGATAATTTAAATTATTTTAATGATGTTAAAAAATTTTTCAATCAGTTCGAAATAGAAAATTCAAAAACTGAAATTAATGAAAATGAAAATGAAAAAGAAAAAGAAAATAAATTTTTGGAATTATTTAATATAGGAAATAATAAGAAAAATAATAATATTAATGATGAAGTATTGTTTAATAATAATTATAGTCTTACTAATAAAAAGAAAAAAAATTATAAAAACATTATAAGTGATAATAATGGTTTTATCAATTATAAAGAATTAAAAATACAAAAAAATGAAAAAAGAAAAGCACCTTATATTTATAATGAAAAATCAATTTTTGAAAATTTAAAGAAAAAAAAAGGAATTCAAGAAATAATGATTTCTAATGAAAATATATTAGATATTCAAGAATTAAATCAAAACAAAAATTTAAATGCTGATGGTACAAAATTTTCAGAAGCAAAAAAATTAAAAAATAAAAATAATTATGAAAGTGAATATATATATTTTAATAATAATGAGTTAGAATTAAATAATAAATTAAATGATAATTTAAATAAAAAAAGAGAAAGTTCAAGTAAAGAATTAAATATTGAAAATCAATTTAAAAAAGAAAATATAATAACTCAAAATAATGAAAATAATATAATTAATAATGAAATAAATAAAGAAAATGATAAAATCAATGAAATTGTAAATAAACTAAATAATAATTTATTTTCTATTGAAAAAAAAGGAAATTTTTATTGTCCTATATGTTTTAAAGAAGGAAATGAAAATTTTTCAATTTCTAAATGCAATCATATTCTTTGTAATGAATGTTGGGCACAATGGATTTTTGAAAAAATGGAATGTCCTCTTTGTAAGAAAAAAGTAAGATTTCAAACTTTATTTAAATTAAAAAATTAATTATAATCTTATTTTCCATATTATATAATTAGTCTATATTATATCAATCTAATAATTAATTAACACAAAATTTTTATATATAATAATTCTTTCAAAAGATAAAATAAATAAAATAAAATGAAAAAAGAAAAAAATAATATTTTAATTCAATATAAACTTAAAAAAATATATAATAATATAAAAAAAATTTAAAAAAAAGAAAGAAAAAAAAAAAATTAAAAATCTATTTAAAAAATAAAAAGTATAAATAAATGGAAAAAGAAAAAACAATATATTCCCAGTTAATAAATTCCAAACATGGATTATCAGGATTACGAAATATGGGAAATACATGTTTTTTAAACACAGCAATTCAATGTTTAAGTAATTGTTGGGAATTAACGAATTATTTTTTAAGAAATGAGTATAAAAAAGATATAAATAAAAAAAATCCAATAGGTTCACATGGTAAATTAAGTGAAGCATATTCAAAACTAATTCATAAATTATGGTTTGGAAAAGAAGATTCTTATGTTCCAACAAAATTTAAAAAAGAATTGGAAGAAATTAATGAAATGTATTCTGATAATAATCAACAAGATACACAAGAATTTTTAACCTTTTTAATTGATGGATTACATGAAGATTTAAATAAAGTTATTAATAAACCTTATATTAATAATAATAATGATGATGATTTTAAAAAAGAAGATAAAAGCTTAGAAGAATTATATAATTTTAAAAGAAGAAATCAAAGTTTATTAGTTGAATTATTTTATGGACAATTTAATAGTTTAATTAAATGTCCTAATCAAGATTGTTTATATGATAATACTAAATTTGAACCTTTTTTAAATATTAGTTTACCTGTTACTAATAAATCTGTTTCTTTTAATATTCTTTGTTATTTTATTTTTTATGATATTTCTATAACACCTATTCAAATTTTTTTAGAATTTAGAAATGATTGTACTATTATGGCTTTAAGAAATAAAATTGCTAAAATATTTAATATTCATCCTTTTTCTTTTATGGTTGAAAAAATGGATGTTAATGGTAATTTAGAATTTTTTTTAAATTATAAACAACTTTTATCTTATAAAAAAAAAAATAATAAAGAAAAAGATAATAGTACACCTTATTTTTTAATTCAACATTGTCCTAATGATTTTTATAATTGTAAAAATAATATTTTTTTTAATAATAAAAATATTAAAGAATATAAAACTGATCATTATGAAGATTGTAAAGAAGAAATTGAAAATAGAGAAGAAGAAATAGAAAATTTATTTGATGAAGATTATAAAGAAAATGAAGAAAATTTTTTTAAAGAAAATAAAGAAAAAAATAAAACATATTATCAAAATAAAAATACTGGAAAAATTGATAATGAAATGAATCATGGTATGAACAAAGATTTTATTTTAGTTTTAGTTTATATTAAAGCATATAAAAATTATGATGTTACAAATACAATTAATATAATATTTCCTAGAAATATATTTTTAAATAAGAAATTAACTTGTAAAGAAATACATTATAAAATATTTGAATATTTTAAAACAATTTGTCCTCAAGAAACTTTTAATAAAAATTTTAATAATTTAGATACTAATAATGAAAATGATAATTATGATTTTCAGATTAAAAATCAATATCCTTATAGATTAAGAATAAAAAATATAATGAAAAATAAGGATAAACCTTGTGTTATTTGTAATAAAAAAGATTGTCATAATTGTCTTTTACCTTTTTCAGAAAAAATAACACTTCAAAATTTAATAGATAAATATCCTTTAAATAATAAAGGATTAAAAATAGATAATTCATATTATTATTTAACCAAAAATCAAAAAGAATTAAATGAAAATTGGAATAAAGATTTTTCCTTAGTGATTACTTTTCCTTTAAGTAGAAAATCAAGTATTTTTGCTCAATTAAATAATTTTAATAAGTTAAATTTCACAATACATAAAAATAATTTAACCCAATCAATTCCTTTATCAAAATGTTTTAATTATTTTATGAATTGGGAAGAATTAGATTCAACAAATGAATATTATTGTACAAAATGTAAAACAAATCAAAAAGCAAAGAAGAAAATTCAAATAAATATATGTCCTCATATATTAATAATACATTTAAAAAGATTTAATAATAAACAAAAATTAGAAATAAAAGTAGATTTCCCAATAAGAGGATTAGATATGTCAAAATATGTTTTAGAAAATAAAGATAATTATGATATGACTTATGATTTATTTGCGGTTGCTTATCATATAGGAAAAGTTGGTTATGGTCATTATTATGCTATTTGTTATAATATTATTACTAAAAAATGGTATAAATTTGAAGATAGTATTGTTAGTGAAGTTAAATTAAATGAAATTGTTAATAAAGATGCTTATGTTTTATTATATAGAAGAAGAAATTTAGAAAATATTATTGATTTAGAAGATTTATATAAATGTGAATTCATTTCTTATGAAAAGAAATTAGAAGATTTAACTACTAATGAATCTAAAAGTTATATTAATGATTAAAGGGGATTAATTTTGTAAAAAATTTTTAATTTTTTTTTGTAAATTTTCTATTATTGATATTTATTAATTAAATGTACTAAAAACTCTTTTTACTTATCAATATTTAATTTTTTAAAATAATACAATTAAAAAATGACTATTAACTAATAAATCAAAGAAAGAATTATCAACAAGAAAATTTAATTAATATATTCTTTGAAAATTATATTATGTTAAAATTTGAGCTCCAATTTATATAATAAAAAATAAATAGTTTAAATCAGGAAATATATTTTTTATATTAAAAAAAGAAATTTATAATAAGTTATCTTTAAATAATAGTATTTTTATTTATAATTTATATAAATTTATTTTTTATTATATATTTAATGGAGCAAACAAATATTTTAACTTATAAATAGAAAATAAAATTCAAATTCTTGCAAAAGAAATTGAAACAAAATCAATAACAGATTTAATAACAACAATAAAAGATAAATTAATGGCTTTTTCTGATAGTTTAGATAATAATTATTCAATATATAAATTAAATTTATATAAAAAAATAATAGGAAAAAAAGAAAAAATTTTTACAAAAGAAGAAGATGCTTTAGAAATCTTAAAATTATATGAAATAATTCAAAAAGATTTTATTAAAGAAAAGCAAAAATGTAATTTAAATTTTATTGATGATGATACATTAATTATTGATTATAATTGTGTTAAATCATTATGTGAATTAATTATTGAAATTTTAAAACAAATTCATCAAAATAAAGATTATTCTTATATTTTATCTAATATTTTAAGAATTAATAAAATAAATGAAATTGCCGATAAAAAAATTTGGGATTCTTCAATTTATATTTATATACAAAAATGTCAATCTATTCAATCAATAATTTTTTCAATTTCTTCTTTAAAAACTGATAAAGAAGTAAAGGTAGAATATTTTTTTTTATTATATCATTTTTTCCAATTTTTTTTCAGGAAAGTAAATTCTTTTAAAATTGATTTAAATGTTCAAAAAATAAATGAAATATATCATATTGATCAAAGTCCTTATAAAATAATAGAAAGAAAAATTAATGAATTAGGTGAAAAATATAAAAATATTTTTTTAGTAAATTATATTTTATCTCAAATAATTAATGATGCTAGTCAATTAGAAATTTTACATATAAATTTAGATGAAAGTTATTTAAATGAAATTAATTATATATTTCAAAAATTTTATGAAAAAAGTATTGATCCAAAAGAAAGTTCTTTAATATTTAAAAATATTTCTTTGATCAATTCAATAAAAGATTTAAGATGTGAATTTAATTGTTTAGATCCTTTATTATTTAAATCTTTTAATGATATAATTTTTAGTCATAGAAGTGTTGAATTTATTGATTTAACTCTTTTTCCAGTTAGAAAATTTTTATCTTTTCGAAAAATATTATTTAATTATGAATCTTATTTAAATTTAAATAATATGAAACAAAAAAATTATGATATTAAAGATTTATATATTGATTATCAAATTTATGATAAAAGTCATAATCCTATTTTATTAGAAGAAAAAATACCAAAATATTTATATGATTTATTCAAAGAAAATCTTTTAAATCTTAAAATTGGATTAAATACTTATATTACAAATTTAAAATCTTTTAAATTAGATATTTCTCCTTATTTAATAATTTTAAAATATGATGAATTTATTGTTCAAATTATACTTCTTATTTATAATATTATTCAAGTTTCACAATATTCAGAAACTTTAAAAAATTTAACAATAAGAGCACATAATGTTTATATTCCAATTAATTTTATATCTAAATTAAAAAAATTATCTGATAAAGAAATTGACTTTTCTGATTCTTTGGTTCAAACTTTTAAATTCTCAATTTGTAATTTATTTCATTTTATTTCTCTTAACAATTTTCCTTATAAAAATTTAGAAAATTTATCTTTGGAAAATTTATCTATTAATGAATTTAAGGAATTAGTTGAATATTTGAAATTAAATAGAGAGAAATATTCTAAATTAATAAATTTAGAAATTTCAATTGATTTTTCAATTGATGTTATATCAAAAAATATATTTCTAAATTTTTTTAAATCTTCAATTCCTTCTTCTTTAAAAATGCTTCAAATTACTTTTTCAAATGATATTGATTTAATTGATATAACTTCAATGATAAAAGAATTTAATCAAGATAATTTAAATGAAAATTCAAATGTTAAATTTATTCTAAATTGTAATGTTGTTGATTTTATTAATTATAGAAAAGATCTTAATAAAATTACTGATATTGTTAAAAGATTTTTTAATAGTAAAAAAATAAAATATAGATTAAATGAAATTAATTTATCTTTTATTCAATTAGATATATTTAGATTTAAAACAAATGATTTATTTTATAGTATAATTAAAGGATTTGAAGATAATTTAAATACTTTTAAAGAAAATAAAAAAGATACTTTAATGGAAATTTTCGGATTTATGGATCGAGGAAAGTATTCATTAGAAATTAATTTAAACTCATAAATAAGTTTTTGTATAATTTACAATAAAAAAAATTAATAAGATATTACAAATATTATAATTATATTGATTTTTAATTTTTTCAAATAAAAAAAAATATTTCTTTCTTTATTTAATAAATATTTGTATTTAGTGTTTTAAATATTAAAGAAAAATTTAAATTCAATTTTAATTTATTTTCATATTTATTTTTAATCTATATTTTAGTTGTTAATTACCATTAATATTAATTATTTTTTTATTTTTTTAAAGAATACTTCAGTTAATGATATCTTTAAATAACTTATCATAAATAAACAGATTAATAAAAATTATATGATTTATTTTTTATTGATTGATTATTAGTAATTTTATTGTTATTTTTATTTTCTATATTTTCATTAATATTATTGTTATAATTAGTAATAGTATTATTATTATTTGTATTTCATTTTTAATATTATTTGTTGAAGTATATTTTCTTTTATTGCATTAATGACTTCTAAAGTTGAATTTTGTTGTTTTTTTAAATATTTAATTATTTTTTATTACTCATTCTTTTTTTAAAAGATTCTTCAAGTTTTTCGTTGTCTTCTTTTTCTTGTTTATTTGCATAATTTCATATCCTTCATTATATATTATTCAATGTACTAAAGTTTTTTTTCTGAACAATTACAATTTTGTTCTCCCATTTTTAATTATATTTTTTCAATTTTTAAAATAGAAAATATTTAATTTATATTCATAATAAATTTATATAATCAAATTTTAAAGATATCATATAATAAATTAATTGATAAATTTTTCATAAATAAATCTTAAAGTGAACAATATTTATATTATATTTATATTTATGTTTATTTTATAACTTTTATTTATTTCATTGTAATCAATTAAATAAAATTTTTATAAAGCAATTAAATTCTTTTTATGTATATTTTTTTTTTAATTGTTTAAATTCTTTTAAATTTAATTTTCCATCTCCATTCATATCTAATTCCTCAATAAATTGAGTAAAAATATCTTTATCTTTATTATTTTCATTATCTAAAAAATTTTGTATTTCTTTATCTTGAATATTACCTAAAAAGAAATTTTTAAGTTCATCTTTATTAAATTTTCCTTTTTTATCTTTATCAATTAATTTAAAAATAATACTTAAATTTTTATCATTTAATAATTCTTTCATATTAAATGTTCCTTTAATAAAATCATTATAATTAATATTTTCATCATCATTTTTAATATTATTAAAAATAATATTAACTTCTTTTTCAGCTTCTTCATCATTCATATTTTTTTTTAATCCAATTAATAATTCTTCTTTAGTAATTTTACCATCGAAATTTTTATCCAAACTTAAAAAACATTTCCTTAAATAATCTAAATCTTCCATTTTAATTAAATGATGAATAATATAACCAATTAACCAATTTTTAATTTTATTATCTTTTTTATAATATTCCGCATTTTTAATAGCATTTTTAAAAGCATTTGAAGTTAAAATTTTATCTTCTTGTTCATTAAAATTTTTAAGCCAATTTTCTTCAAATAAATTAATACAACTAGGTCTATTAAAAGGATTTAATTCTAATAATTTTTTTAAGAAATTTAAAGCATCTTCAGAAATTTCTTTAAATTTATTATCAAAATTAATAATTCTACTATTAAAATTATTAATTTGTTTTCTAATTTCATTAGAATTATCTCCTTTAAAAGGATAATCACCAGTTAATAAAAAATACATAATAACTCCAACAGACCAAATATCTGTTTTTTCACTTAAATCATCTTCTGGAGGAATACAACATAAATTTGAAGATCTTTTAAAACCTAATGTTATAACATTACATTTATTATTTCCTTTTTTTTCCATTAAATTATAAGCTCCAAAATCTATTATTTTTGTCCATAAACAATTTTTATTTGTTTTATTTTGAATTACTATATGTTCAGGAGATAAATTTGATAATATTATTTTATTCAAATGACAATAATTTAAAGCGTTTATTATTTGAAATATTATTTGACGTGATTTTTTTTCATTTAATTTTTGATTGTTTGATATATAATCAAATAAATTTCCATCTGGGAAATATTCATATATTAAATATATTTTATTGGAAAAATAAAATACTTCATATAATGTTATAATATGAGGATGAGATAATGTTTTAAATATATTTATTTGATTTTTTATGTCATCTTTTGTTACACTTGATTCATTTAATTCATTATATATTTTCATTATTCTTATTTCTAAGCTTTTTTTATGCCTTACTTTATATACTGAACTATGTTTACTTTGTTTTATAAATTCTAATATTGTGTAAAATAAAAATGGATCATTATTTTCTTGAGGAATTAAAATTTCTTTATCTGTTGTTTGACTTGCTTTCGTTATATTATTCATTATTATTTTTACTTCTCCGTTTTGAGTAGGAGAACAACCCATTATTTATTTATTTTTAATTATATTGAAAAAAAATATTATTTTTATAATTTTTTTTATTTATATAAATTATCTGAAAGAAACAATCATTTATTTTAGATTTTTTTTCTATTAAAATTTAAATTATTATTACTTTTACTGATTAACATTATTATAATTCAAATAAAAACAAAATTAATTTTTATTATTATAATATCATATTTAAATAAATATAATTTAAAAACTTTTTTTTAAAAAAATTAATCCTATATAAGAATTAATTCAAATGATTCAAATCAATTAGAATAAAAAATCTAAAAAAGAGATTATTGTAATTTTATTTTTACTTTTCAAAAATTCCTTTTTTATATAATTGATTTGAACTCATTAATTATAATATTTTAATTACTATTAATTTAAAAGAACAATTACATTCATTTTTAATTTTTTTATTTATTATAATTTATTTTTAAATAAATTTGAGATTATTTTTATTTTAATATAATTTACGAAAAAAAAGAAAAATTATTTATATATTTTTGAAAGAGGATTTACATAATAAATTAAAATCTTATTTTTTAAATGAGAAATGGGAAATTAATTTCAAAAAGTATTTCATTAAATCAAAAAAATAAAAAAAGAAATAAAGAATCAATAAAAGCAAATAATACAAGAAATTTTTTATTAATACTATGTGATAAGGAATTAAAAGAAAAAAATAAAAAAAAAGAAAATAAAACTTTAATCAATTCTCAAACAACAGAAGAATATATGGAAAATTATTTTCAAAATTTTACAATTACTTTAGAAATTAAAAATAATGATTCTCATCAATATTTAATTGAAAATAATTCTCCTTTTAAAATCATTAAACCAAAATATCATTCTTCTTTTTTTGATAATAAAAAATTAAAAATTGGAAAAAAAAAATGTAAAAAATTTGAAAAATATTTAAATATGAATAAAAGTTTTTCTCAAGAAGAACCTTTAGATTCTTTTTTTCAAGATGATTCTTTAAGTGATTCGCCTTGTTCTATTATTGATAAAAATACTTTTACTTATCAATATAAAAGATTTATTTCTAAAAAAAGTTTTGATTATCTAAGATCTATTTTTCATTCTATTCATAAAAATTATCATAAAAAACTTCTTTCTGCTGAAATGCTTGATATGTTATTAAATATTAATTTAAATTTTTTGTCTGAAAAAATGAAAGAAAATTGTAACGAAAATAATAATAATAATAATTATAATAATGATAATAATGACAATTATAATAATGATAATTATGATAAATATGATAAATATGATAATTATGATAAATATGATAATAATAGTTATATTAATTGTAATAATGATTGTAAATTAAATGGAAATAAAGTAAGACCTAAAAGTGCTGATTTATCAAGAAAAAAAGAAATTAAAGATAATAGTAATTTTATTCAAAGAGATATTTTTGCTATTAAATTATTTAGATGTTTAGAAGAATAATTATTTTAGGTTTATATGATTATTTCTTTTATTTTATTATTTATATTTTTGTTTACTCCTGTAATAAATATAAATAAAGATTAATTGATAATATTTCTATAATTAACAATATTATTTTGAAATATATATAAATAAAATATGAAAAAATAAATTTGAGTGAATGTTTATTAAAAAAAAATTTATTTATTAAATATAAAGATTATTATTAATTTTAGTAAGATTAATTAATAATAAGAATTATCTAATTACCTTTATTTGAAGATTTAAAACTATAACTATTCCTTATTTAAATGTTTTTATTAATTATTTATTCCTTTTATTTAATTTCCCCTTTTTTCTTACAAAGAAAAAAAATGAAGATAAAATTTAACATTTATCTATTTTCTTTTTTTACAAAAATACAATATTAAAATAATTATTTATTTATTAATTTATTCTAATAATTAATTCCTTTCTATTAAATAATAATGAAAAAAACAAAACAAACAAAATGAATAAAAGAATTTTAATCATTTTTTTTCTTTTTCAAATTTTCTTTCCTATCTTTAAAATGTTGTAAACTAGATTTAGTAAGTAATTTTAAATAATCAGGCGATCTCATTAATTCAATTAAAACATAATATAAATGTTCTTCTTTTTCTAAATCAAAGCTAAATCTCGCAGTTTTAATTCCTTCACATAAATTAATTAATTGTTCAGGTTGAGGCATTTCAGTTAACATAATTTTTTCTGGTTGACCATGTAAAAATCCTCTAACATAATTTCCAGCTAATAAAACAAAAGAAAGATAAAATGTTAAAACTGAATAAGAACTTGAAACTGAAGATATTTGATCACTAAAAGTATGAAATTCTATTCCAGAATGATTTGTAATATCTTTAAATTTTTGACTCTTTGATAGTTGAAAATAACTCTCTGTGTAACTTATATTTAATTTATCATCTTTTGATTCATTTAATATTTTACATTTATGAAAAGATAATATTATATCTATTTTATCTTCTGATTTACTTATATTTATTAATTTTTGAGAATTTGATGATAATCTTAAATGAGGGTAATAAAATTTATCTAAAAGAATATCTGAAATATTACATTTTTGAATAGATTCTAATAATAATTTAGTGATATTATTTTTAGTTATATTTTTTTCTTTATCTAATAATATATATTCAACATGTTTTGAACTTTCTTTATTATCAGCAGGTTTAGGTCTTTGGAAACTATATTCATAATATAATTCAATTTTATCATTTTCTTCAGATTTATTTAATCTTTCTATAATAGATTCAATATGTGGATTTGCAATATCCCAAACATGATCACTTGTATTACTTAAATATATAATTTGAATTTGATTATGTTGATAATTCCTAATATATGAATTACCATATTTAAAAGCTTCCCATTGTTTTTTTGCTTTATCATTTTCATCAAACATATTTTCTATTCCTTCTACATGGGAATTTTCAAATAAAGTATAATTATTATATACTTTGTCTTTTATAAATGATATTTTTAATGAATGTTTTGCTCCTGTAACATTATTTAATTCATTTATTGGATTTAAATTACTAAAAATTAATAATGGTAAAACTAATAATAATATTAAAGAAACCCAAATTGTTCCTCCTAATGTTATTTTTTGTACTTTTTTAACTTTTAATCCAACTGGTTTTGTTTTGAAAAAATTCATTGAACACATTGTGATATATATAGTATCATAAACACTTTCAAATTTTGCCCATTGGAAAAAATCTAAAGAAGTTGAAGTGAAAGTCCAATCAATTGCTAATTTAATTTCATATAAAAATGGAATGTTTTTATATCCATTATATATGCCTGAATTAATTGATGAATCTCCTGCTTTTAATATTGATTTTTTTTTCATGTCTAATAAACCTTTTTGAATTTGAAAAGATGAAAATGAAAGATATATTATATATAATATATAAAATCTTATCATGTAATTATTTTCTAAGAAATTATTACATTTTAAAGAATTTTCTGAATCAGAATTTGAAGATTGAGATTTTAAATTTATTAAATCATTTTCAAGGGAATTGCTCGCACAAAAATAACTTCCACTCATATTAAATGTTCCTTTAAAAGGTAAATAGAAAAATATTAATATATGAGAAAATAATGTCATTATTACTTGTAATATAAATTTAGATATAAGTGGTTTATTTTCTTCTTCATGTTGAATAATTATTATTTTATATTTATCATTTAATGTTTCAATATAATTCAAAGGAATTTTAAAATTATTTTCTAATTCAGTATTTTCAATATATTTATTAATAATTTCTTTTTTAATATTTTCAAATTCATTTTGTGAAATAGCTTCATTATTTTCTTTATTATAAATAGCATATTTATATTTTAAATTATTTCTATTTTGTCTTATATATATTATTCTATCACAAATTAAAAAAATAACATGAATTAAAAGAACAATAACCATATATCCACTAAATTGATTACTTTGTTCCATTACTCCTCCAAAAGTTTTATCTTGTTCCATTTTAGTATAAAATAAAATAACATATATTATTATTATCATATATATTGATGTGTAATATACATAAAAATCTTGTCCTGGTTTTTCATTTCTTATTTTTGGGAATAAATTTCCATAAAATGAATTTGATATTCCTTCGTTTTTAATTTTATTATTTTCTTCATTTTCTTTTTCTTCTTCTTTTTCTTCTTCTTCTAATTCTTCATTTTCTTCTTCATTATCTTCATTTTCATTTTCTTCTATAATTTTTTTTTTTTCATTTTCTTTTTCAATAAAAATTCCATTTGGAGAAGTTAAATCAGGATGATAATTTTTTCTGTAAATATATTTACGATTAAATTGAATAATTTCTTCATAATTTTTTAAAATAATATCTTTACTTTTAATAACTCTTTCATTAGCTTCATATATATTTTCAATGTCTAACTCATTTTCTAACCACAAACCTTGATTAATTAAAATATAAATTTCAATGGAAATAAAGATTATAACTAAAGAATCACAAACAATATATTCAAAAAAATCTTTTGAAAAAGTAGATTCAAATTTAATTAATCCAATTCTATATTTAAATAAAATATCTAAAATAAAATCTAATTGAATATCAAGTTGAATAATAAATTTAATAACAATAATAAAAACTGAAGTATATAAACAAAAATTCCAAAAATTTTTTGAAGGTCTTGGATATTGATTAAAAGCAAAACAAAAAACTGAAATTGGATATATTAATGTTAAAAAAGATGAAGATATCATATGATTTATTATCATCATTAAATAACATAAATAATGAAAATTTAATTGAGAAAAATGTAATAAATTTTTTAATATTGCTATTATTAATGTTGTTTTTTTTAAATATTTTTTATATATTTCTCCTTCTCTTAAATCATCTATTCTTTTAAATTTTTCTAAAGAAAAATCTATTTTTATTTCTTTCTCCTTTTTATCTTTTTTTTTATTATTTTTTTTATTATCTTCTTTTTTTAATTCTTTTCTTTTTTTTTTCTTTATATTATCTATTTCATAATCTTCATCATATTTACCAATAAGTTTATCTAAATTAACTTCTTTTTCTTCTTCTAAATTCTCATTTTCATTTTCTTCATCTTTTCTTTTCCTTTCACCGCTTAAAATCATTTTAATAATTTTAATTTCTTTTTTTTTATAACAACTCATATCAATACTATTTAATTCATTATCAATTAATTCTTCTAAATATAATTTGGTAAAAGTTTTTCCTTGAATCATATCTCTTTCATAATAAATTCTTCTATCTTTTTCAATAGAGTTATAACTAGAAGAATGTTTATGTAAGAATAATAAAATTTTAACTAAGAATCCACTTAAAATGTAATTTTTAATTTCTTCTCTAACAATATTTTCATCAACAACTAAACTTCCTCCAGTCATAACACTAATATTATCATCTTCTTTTTTCTTTGAATCTAATAAATTAATTGGTTTTTCATCATTAATATGAGTTAATTTTTGATTCCATTCTTCTAAAGTTTTTTCTAATGAATTCATTGATTTTTCCATTCTTACTCTTCTTTCTAAATTTTCATTCATTTTTTCTATTCTTTTATTATTAAATATATATACATTCATCATTTGAGTTCTTTTTATTCTATCTTTTTTTGTTATTAAATATGATAAATAAAATTCTTGAAAATCTTGAGATGAAAACATTAAAACTTGTAAATTTATTAAAAACAATGTTATTACTTTTCCAAATATTAATACTAATCCTTCTTGATTTATTGATACATTCTTCTCTTCATATTTTATAATTTCACTTAATCCTATTATTCTTTCTATTTTTTTAAATATTTCTATCTTTCTTAATTCTCCACTTATTGGATTTTGAATTACTAATTGAATTAATATATCACATAATATTAATATTCTTATTGTTTTTTTTATTTTTTTTGGATATGAAAAATATGTTCCTAATATTAAATTCGATGATTCCATTAAAAATACTAATGAAAATATAAAATATGTTGCTGATATTAAACCACTTACCATCATTGATATTAATATTATTATTACTATTATAAAGTTATGAAATGATAAATATAATATTGTTCTTGTTTTTTTAAAGCAATCAAATTTTTCTGGTTTTTTTATATTTATTTTTGTTTTTGATAATATTGCTTTTAAAGGACTTATTTCTTCTAAATTATTATTTTCATCTAATGATTTATCATTTAAATTTAATTGTGTTTCTTTATTTATTTTTATATTTGTATCAATCTCTTCCATATCTTTTTCAGGCATATTTTCTAATATATTATTATCCTTTTTTTCTTCTTCTTCTTCATCTTCAATTAGTTTTTCATTTTTAATTTCATTTTCATTATTATTATTAATTCCTATATTTTCATCTTCTTTTTTTTCATTTTCTTTATCAAAAATAAAAAACTTTTTTTTAAAATTATCAAATCCACTTCCTAAAGTAATATCAAAAGTACTTTTCATACAATCATAATAATCATAATAATCATCTTCATCCATTCCTTTAATACAATTAATAATTTTTTCTTTTTGGCTTAAATTATAATAATTAATTTTATCAACTCCATCACTTCTTTGTCCAGTAGAAACAACATTTTGATAAATACTATAAGCGAATAAATCTAAATAAATATAAATAAGAACAGTTAAAATAAATTCTAAAGAAACAGAATAAATTTGAGTTTTATCAACTCCAACACCTAAAAGAAAAGCCCAATGATCACTTTCTAAATATTTATCATTAATATTTATATATTTCTTAATAAAAGTTTTAAATTTATCAAATAAAGGAACAAACCAAGGAAAGCCTATTTTTTTTTTAATATTTGATAATATTTCTTTATCTGGTTGTGGATCTGTGTTTTCTGTCATATTTGTTACAAAAAATATACTTTGAATTATTATTGAACATACTAAAAAATTCATTAAAATAAAATATTGATATGTTGTTTTTTTTTTAAATACAAATATAATTGATATTATCATATATATATATGAAAATATATTTGCTTTTGTTAATGCTGTACATAATAAAAGTAATATTATTAATTCTTCACTTATTGTTTTAAAACCTTTTATTAATGTATATGTATAATTTGAAGATTTTAATTTTAATTTACTTTGAGCTGCTCTTGTGAAAATTTTTTTGAATTTTTCTTTTAATATTTGAAAACCTTTTTCTTTATCATTATTTTTTAAATGATCTCTTATTGCTAATGATAAAGCTCTTCCTCTTTCAGATGAAAAAAAAGACTCTTCTTCATCATTTTCTTCTTCTTCTATTTTATCATTTTGATTATTTATTTCTATTCCAATTTTATTAAAAATGTTTTTATTTTTTAATTTTACATTGTGATTAATTTCTCTTTTTTCTTTATATAAATCTTTTATTGTTTTTTTAATTTCTAATACTTTATCAACTGAATAATTTTGTAATTTTTGAATATAAACATCGAAAGAAATTAAAGAAGAAAGAACTAAATGAAATTTAATAGTATTTAAAACATTAGATTTACTTAAATTAATATAAAAACCAATTAAATAGGAAATAGAACTTAATAATTCTTCATTTTCTTTACTTATAATTTTATATTGTTGATTATTACAATTTTTACCTTCTTCATTACAATTATGTTGTATCATATAAAAAGTTCCATAAGAATAAACTAATAAAATATATATTTCACTAAAAGCTAATAATATTTTTAATATTAATGAACGATAATATCTGTTTGATTCTATATGACTTGGTAATTCAATTTGAGAATATCTTATTAATTTTGAAAGGAAAAAAGATTTTTTTAATATAAATTTTCTTAATTGATTTATATTCTTTTTATATAAACATAAAAATGAAATTCCAAATATACTTATATATATTGTCATTGCAAATGATATATCATAATTTGTTAATATTATACATACTGTTAAAAATAAAAATAAGAAATAAAATTTAGTAAATAATACTAGGATTTGAAAAATGTAATATTGAATATTTTTTTGTAATATTTCTTTTTCTACTATTGCTATTGTTCTTTCTTTTTTTTCATTTTTAATAATTGGAATTTCTTCTTTTTCTTCTTCTTCTTCATTTTTTTCGTTTTCTTTTTCTTCTTTTTGTTCTTTTATTTTTATTTCTT
>JAEEGI010008299.1_pt1 | contig 22986 bp, 27 predicted proteins | sample 8958751 | NCBI WGS metagenome assembly JAEEGI01 (sample SAMN16246545, study PRJNA631951) | gut metagenome | biome: gut microbiome; feature: rumen; material: KS-attached | host: Bos | place: Iran: Karaj | collected 2018-10 | reverse complement strand
TACGAGAAACAGAACGAGCAGATTCTCCTTGGAATACAAATCCAATTGCGCATAACTTTTCTTCTAGACTGTAACTACGTTTCATTTGAACCTTTAAGTTGTGTCCAACTTTCTGGGTTCACTTCAGTACTGTCATATTACACCGTCGGCTACATTGAAAATCATGCAATGCGCAGCCGGTTTTTAAGGTTTTTGTTAAAAATGGAAACGTAAAATTTAACATTAAAAGCGTATGAAGAAGAAATCAATTTGGGAAGTGATATTCCGTATTATCGTAGCAGCAGGAACGGCGGCGCTGACAGCACTGGGAACAACAGCATGCATGGGATATGGACCGTTCTAAAGTAAACAAGCGTATGAAAAAGCAAAGGATTCCACGGGGAATCAGGAATAACAACCCACTGAACATTAGGGTGGGGAATAACTGGAAAGGTGAGGTCAGTCAGCCGACTGACCACGCCTTTGAACAGTTTACGGAAATGAAATGGGGCGTCTGGGCGGCATTCGTCGTGCTGAGGAACTACATCGTGCGCCACAAGTGCAATACCATCCGGAAGATTATTTCGCGGTGGGCACCCGCGAACGAGAACAACACGCTGGCGTATATCAACACAGTGTGTCAGCGCTCTAATTTGAAGCCCGACGAGGTGATCAACGTCGACAACACCTGTCAGATGATAGCCCTGCTACTGGCGATGTGCTTCGTGGAGAACGGGCAGGAAATCTCGCTGGACGACGTCGTCGAAGGCTGGCTGCTGGCGAATAAAAAATGAAATAAGGCTGCGGTTAAGCGAGAGCAGAGCCATGCTCGCATGAGCTATGCCGAGCGTGAGCAGGCTGACCAAAGGTCAATGAAAAGGTAAAAAAGTAAAAAGGTTAACAAAACATAATTTCAAGGTTTTAAATTTGCTGGTTTAAGAAATAAACAATATCTTTGCAATAAAAGTTTAAGATTTCAACCTATTACTATATGATGATTAATATGAGAACAAAACAAACGATTTTAGCTGTTCTGTTCATTGCTTTTTCGATGGGCATGAAGGCTCAGGGTGAAAACGCCCTTCAGAACGTCAGTGTGATGGAACTGAGTTACACGATGAAGGAAGCTCCCAAATCGGAACTGGGGACTGTGGTGAGTGCCGTACTCGACGTGCTGGCCGACCAGACCACCGAGGAGCAGCCGGGATATGCTGAGGCTGTCCGGGCCAATGTCATCACTGCGCTGGGCAATGTCCGCCGTTTCCAAGTGACTGACGGCCGTCAGGTGGCTCCCACTGACGAGACGGACATCATCGTCGACGGTACGATTAACTACATCTCTACGACGGTGGAATTCAAGTTGCAATCTAATAAGAAGGATAAGATTCCCCAGTATTACGCCCAGATAGGACTGACGCTGAACCTGAAGGATCGCGCCTCAGGCACTGTGCTGAACAGCCAGATGTTTGAGGTGAACAAGTCGGGCTGGGCATGGGTGAAGAGCATCGACAGTGCCATGAAGAGTGCTATGGAAGGTCTGCGTGCGAAAGTGATGAAATACTACAATGCGGCATACCCCTATTCGGCCAACATCCTGGAGCGTGGCACCGAGACGACGGATAAGCAAAAAGAGCTGTACATCGACCTGGGCAGCATGCACGGGGTGCATGAGGGTACGCACTTCGACGTCTACGTCATTGGCAGCATTGGCGGCAAGGAGACGCGTAAGTTGATTGGCCGTCTGAAAGTCAGGCAGATAGAAGGCAACGAGGTGAGCCTCTGTAAGGTTGTCTCGGGCAAGAAGGAAATCAAGGCCGCACTGGATGCTCATCAGAAACTGTTGATAATATCTACCGACTAAAGAAATAGGATGATTCACAAAACAAAATTCGGGACTTGCAAGCGCAGGTCCCGAATTTCTGTTGTTTGTTACTTCTCCTTAAATCCTGAGATGTTCTTCCAGTCTTTATGAGCCATGTAGACAGACGTGCTGCCACGCGGAACGAGGAAGGTGGGAGCGGTGCCCTTGAAGGTGCTCTTCGAGATGGAAGGCGGGGCGGGGGAGTTGAGAAGCACCGTCTTCAGCGACGCACACTTGGCAAAGGCTGAACCTCCGATTCTCTTCAGGCCTGACGGAATTTCCACGGTAGTGAGCATGAGGCACTCCTCGAAAGCGGAACTGCTAATCTCCTTGACTGCCGGAGGTAGAATCAGGGAAGTGAGACTGGCACACTTGGCAAAGGCACTCTCGCCGATACTTGTCAGAGCGGGAGACCAGATGATGTCAGTCAGTGACGAACATTCCTGGAAGGCCTTCAACCCAATCTTACGCACGGAATTGGGAAGGGTGATGGTGCGCAGGCTGCTGCAACGGCGGAACATGTCGTTGCTGACTTCGCTGATGAAGCCGTTGACGGCCACGCTGTCGAGCGAGCTGCAGTTTTCGAAAGCACTCGTGCCGATGCTCTTGACCATATTGGGTATGATCATCTCTTTCAGTGAGGTGCACCCCTCGAAGGCATGTGATTCGATTTTCGTCAAACCATCAGGTAAGGTGATGGCAGCAAGGCTCTTGCAGTCGTAGAAGACCTCGTTGCCGAGGACTTTTACGCTGGCGGGAATGGTGATTCCAGAGAGGCTGGTGCACTTCTTGAAAGCGTCGTTGCTGAGTTCGGAAAGAGAACCCTCGAGGGTGACGTTGGTCAATGCGGTGCAACCCTCAAAAGCGCTAGCACCTATTTTATTGATGTTCTTGAGCGTGATGACGGTGAGGTTTTTGCATTCCTCAAAGGCACTGCTGCCTATCTTGGCGACTTCGTCCATCTGAATGTTGGCGAGGGCGGTACATTTCTTGAAGGCACCGTCGCCAATCTCCTTGACGTTCGGAATGACAATGTTGTTAAGCACCTCGCAACCATAGAAGGCCTCGTTGCCGATGAGGGCAAGGTCTTCGGGCAGGGTGATGGTGGTCAGACTGGTACAGTCCTTGAAGACGTCAGCCTCCAGCACGCGGATGTTGGCGGGAATCGTCATGGCGGTGATGGCCTTGCAGTCTTCGAAGGCGTTGGCCTCGATAGCCCTCAGACTCTCGGGGAGGGTGAAGTTCGTCAGATTCTCACAATCTTCGAAGCACGACTTGCCAATGGCGGTAATGCTCTGTGGCAGCACGACTTGCTGAAGGTTCTTGGCACCCGCAAAGAGGCTTGCAGGCAGTTGGCCGTTCTGGGTTTTCAGACCCTCTTTGCCTTCCACGATGATGGCACCGGAGAGGTCGACGGATGTCACCAGGCACTCAGCGGGATTCTTCTTGTTGGTCTTTGTACGGGTGACAATCTGTTGCAGGAGCTTCAGATCCTGGCCGTTGAGTGGTCCGTTGATTTTCAGTTCCGCCATGGTGTAGCGGATGGAGTCGGGGAGTTGGGTTGCTAACTTGCCGACAGAGTCGACGGTGATGTCTGCTGCCTTTGCCGTAAACAGCATCGGGAGCATAGCCAATAAGATAATGAGTCGTTTCATATGTTTTTGGTTTTAAGTTACTTTTACTTTTTTACTTTGCTTTGTCTTTTGAGCTGCGCTTGTCGCGATGGTAGGACCGGTAGTCGTCGAGCTCAATCTCGACGTCGGGCTCAACGAGTTCACCGTTGCGCGGCAGGCAGAACTTCATGTATTTGATGTTCAAGCCGCGGGCGATCCACATTGACTCGTAATACGTTTGGATTGTCAATAATTGAGAATTGAGAATTGAGAATTCTCTGACCTGAAGGTCAGAGTGTGGCGCGCAATGAGAATTATGATTACCATAGAGGTCTTCTGTACGGAATACGAGGGGCAGGTGGTTCTTTTCGACCAGGTAGGTGGTATAGGTGAAGAGAAAGTTAGAGTCGGTCTTCAGATGGATGAAGCCACCATCGGTGAGGAAATGGCGATAGCGGTTGAGGAACCACGTGGAGGTGAGTCGCTTACGCGGGTTCTTCATCTGTGGGTCGCTGAAGGTGAGCCATATCTCGCTGACTTCGTCAGGGGCGAAGAAGCGGTCGATGATCTCGATATTGGTGCGCAGGAAGGCCACATTCTTCAGTCCTTCGTTCAGGGCTTGTGTGGCACCTGTCCACATGCGGGCGCCCTTGATGTCGACGCCAATGAAATTGACATCGGGAAACAGCTTAGCCAGTCCGACGGTATATTCACCCTTGCCACAGCCCAGCTCCAGGACAATGGGGTTGTCGTTATGGAAATACTGCTCGTGCCAATGGCCCTGCAAGTCAAAGGGCACGTGTTCCACTACCGAATAGGGGTATTGGAACACGTTCTCGTAGGTTTCCATATCGGCGAATTTCGCCAGCTTTCCTTTACCCATGGTTCTAGTTGTTTTCTAGTCGTTTTCTAGTCGAACTAGTCGAACTAGTCGGACTAGTCGTACTAGTTGTACTAGTTATACTAGTCGATGACAACGGTTGTCCAGCCGTGCTTGTCCTCGATCTCGCCATACTGGATGCCGCGCAGGGTGTCGAACAGCTTCTTAGACATGGGACCGGGCTTGTCGCCAAACGAATAGCGCTTGCCGGTGTCGAGGTCGTCGATGTAAGAGATAGGCGAAATAACAGCTGCTGTTCCGCAAGCTCCAGCCTCCTCGAAGGTCTCGAGTTCCTCCTCAGGAATAGGACGGCGCTCTACCTTCATGCCCAGATCCTCGGCCACCTGCATCAGCGACTTGTTGGTGATAGAGGGCAGGATAGAGGTTGACTTCGGTGTGATATAGGTGTTGTTCTTGATGCCGAAGAAGTTGGCGGCACCACACTCGTCCATGTATTTCTTCTCCTTGGCGTCGAGGTAGAACTCGCAGGCGTAGCCCTTCTCGTGAGCCAGGTTGTTGGCAAAGAGAGAGGCTGCGTAGTTGCCACCCACCTTATATTTACCCGTGCCCAGAGGAGCAGAGCGGTCGTAGTCGCGGATGATGACATAAGGATTAGCAGCAAAACCACCCTTGAAGTATGGGCCTACAGGAGTCACGAAGATGAGGAAACAGTACTCCTTGGCGGGATGTACGCCTACCTGAGCGCTGGTACCGATGAGCAGCGGACGGATGTAGAGCGTAGCACCACTCTCGTAGGTGGGAATCCACTCCTGATTCAAGCGAACCACCTTCTTCACCATCTCTGTGAACAGTTCTGTCGACACCTCGGGCATCATGATGCCGCGACAGGTAGACTGCAGGCGGGCTGCATTCTCGTCGACACGGAAGATGCGCACCTTGCCATCCTTGCAGCGATAAGCCTTCAGACCCTCGAAAGCCTCCTGGCCATAGTGCAGACAGGTAGCTGCCATGTGCAGGTTCAGATACTCGTCGGAGCAAACCTCGATTTCGCCCCATTTGCCGTCGCGATAATAGCAACGCACGTTGTAGTCGGTCTTCATGTAGCCAAACGACAGGCTACCCCAATCTAAATTCTTCATAATGTTTGTATTTTGATGCTTTTATTGTCGATTTGCCCGCAAAAGTACATAAAATCTTGCGCATGTGCAACAATTTCGTGTGAAAAATGCCTTATTTCTTGTTTTTCTTGTTATTTTTATTGTACCTTTGCACGCGATTTTAATTTTTATGCAACATTTAATATCAATCGACAATGAAAAAAATGATGTTGATGGCCGCTTTGCTGGCTTGTGTTACCGCCCGTGCTGGTGAGAAGAGTGACACAACGGTGATTGAGAATGCCAAGAAGGTTACAATTATCTCGAGCGACACCGAACAACGTATCAAGGTAAGAGGTAAGACGGGCAACAGTACATACCTTTACGAGAACACCATCGAGCTGAAGGATTCCGCCTATACTAAGAAAGTCAAGAAGGTGGATATAGATAATGAGTGTTGGGATTTTGACCTGGGCTTTGGGTTGCCTATCGCCACGAACGTGCCCAGCGGCATGAGTTTTGCACCTTTCAAGTCGTATGAGTGGATTCTGGGTTTCAGGTATAAATATACGCCGCAGGATGCGTTGCAGACTTACTCAGTGGGACTCTGGTGCAACTGGCGACAGTATACGCTTGACACGAACATGATGTTTGGTAAGAATGCAAATAACGTGATTGATTTGTATGACTATCCCACCAATGCCAGCGACAAGCGTTCGAGTATCTATGTCTTCGGTCTTTCGGTGCCCTTCCTGTTTACCCAGAAGTTCGGCCACAAGAGCCATTTCAAATTCACTCTGGGTCCAGTCGTGAACTTCAACCTGTATGGACGCATCCATAACAAGTATTCATTGGGTGATGACAACATTGAGATTAAAACGAAAGGTATAGAGTATCGTCCGGTAACAGTCGATATCATGGGTATGTTCCAATACAAGGGTATTGGCCTCTACTGCAAATATTCTCCCATGAGTGTGCTGAAGAAGGATATGGGTCCGGATTTCCGTTCGATTTCAGTCGGTGTGTTCTTATAAGGAACTATCCTGTTCGGCCTGAATCTTTTGGATTTCTGCTTCTGTCTTGGTCAGTTTGTCCTTACAGAACGTGATAAGTCGCTGTGCAGTCTTCAGCTGCACAGCGAGTTCGTCTATATCAAACTCGTTGGACTCCATTTTGCGGACGATGGTTTCCAGTTGGGCCAGAGCCTCTTCGTATTTCAGTTCTTCGTTCATATTCACTTATCGTTTATCACTTATCACTCATCACTTATCGTTTATCACTTATCACTCATCACTTTTGACCGTATGGTTCCTTTCTCCACCCGTGTTTCTATCTCGTCGCCAGCTTTCAACTGCTTGGGGTCGCGAACGGCCCGCCCGTTGTGCAGCGTGATGCTGTAGCCTCGTTTCAAAAGCAATTGCGGGTCGAAGCCTTGTAACAGGATGGAAAGACGCTCTATGCGGTGCTTCTGATCGGTCAGTCGTCGTTCGATGGCAACAGGAAGGCGTCCCTCGATCATGTCAATGCGGTGGCGGGAATCGCACAACTTTCGTAAGGCGAGGGTGGGGATGAGTGTTGCCAACTGGTTGACGTGTTGCTGTTGGTAGCGAAGCCGTTCGCTGACGTATTGACTGATAAATGATTCTGCATCTGTGATGCGTTCCCAGACGCGACGTAGGTGGTCGATAAGAAAGGCGGCAGCAGCGGTAGGCGTTTTCACTCGGGTGTGACTCACCATGTCGAGAATGCTCTCGTCGCGGTCGTGCCCGATGCCAGTAATAATAGGCAGTGGGAACTGTGCCACATTTTCTGCCAGAGCCAGCGTGTCGAAACCGCTCAGGTCGGCCGTAGCACCGCCACCACGCAATATGACGACGCAGTCGAATGAGGGAAGCCCTGTCGGAGAACCGACGGGAACGATGGCGTAGATCTTGTTCAGCGCACTGATGATGCTTTGCTCGACCTGTTCGCCCTGCATGATGGCAGGAAACAGGGTGACCTCGAAGCGGAAACCATAGTCGTTATCTTCTAACTGACGACAGAAATCGCCATAGCCTGCGGCAGACTCTGCAGAGATGACGGCGATGCGCTTGGCGAAAGTGGGCAATCGGAGTTCGCGTTGCAGGTCGAAGACACCCTCTTCCTTCAGCTGGCGGATGATTTCCTGTCGTTTGCGGGCCATGTCACCAATGGTATACGTGGGGTCGATGTCGCTGACAATCCACGAGAATCCATAGGCCTCGTGATACTGGGCATAAACCTGTAAGAGCACCTTCATGCCAGCACGTAATGGCTGCCCCGTTACGCGTTCGAAGTAGGGCTTGACCATTCCCCACGTCTGTCGCCAACACTTGGCTGAGGCGCGTGCCACAGGGGTATTCGAGCGGTCGTCCTTTTCGATGAGCTCCATGTAGCAGTGCCCGCTGTTTTCACGACACTCCGACAACTCTGCCTCTACCCAGTATTCATCGGGCAGCGCCGTCTCGATGGCGTCGCGAACCATCAGGTTCAGTTGGCGGAGGGAAAAATGAGTAGCATTCATGGACTGTCGATTAACGGGATGGAGTGGGAGACTGGGAGTTATACATTCCGATCTGGTAGGCCCGCCAGAAGTTGGGTACACCATAACCGTAGATGTTGTCAGGGTGGGCGTAATTGTTGCTGGTCTGACGGACGAGTTCCATGATCTCCTCGGCAGTCTTGCCAGGCATTGCCTGCCACAGACAAGCCATCAGCCCGCAGACGATGGGAGTAGAGAATGAGGTTCCCATGTCGTCCATGATGACTCCGCGACCATTGACCAGCCGTGCAGGTGCTCCTGTGGCGACGACATCCGGTTTTACACGCTGGTCCTGTGTGGGCCCGACACTGCTGAATGGCGCTATCTTGTGTGACGGGTCGTCCATCATGGCACCAACAGTCATGATATGATCCGCATCGGCAGGCACACCGATCTTTTTCCAGGTGCCCATTCCCAGGTTTCCAGCTGAATTGACGAGTATGATGCCCTTGGCAGCAAGCATGGACGCAGAGCGACTGATGAATGCCGTGCGCCCGTCGAGTTGCCACTGTTGGTAAGACATGAAATGGTGGTCGTACTCATGATACCCCAACGACGAGTTGATGAGGTCGCAACCTACGGAGTCGGCAAATTCCGCTGCCATTGTCCAGTAGTCCTCCTCTACGGCCTGTTCCGTCTGTTGGTCTTCCGAACGCAACAGCCAGTAACTGGCCTTGGGTGCCGTGCCAATATAATAATAGGGCTCGTTCAAGGCCATAGCCGACAGCACCTTGGTGCCATGATCGGTCTCAGCATAAATGCTGGGCGACTGCGGATACACGAAGTCCCTTGTGCCACGAATGTCGACACGATGGAAGGCGGGAATGGCGTTCACGTTCTTGAAACCACCGTCGATGACGGCAATCATCATGCCCTCACCACGCATACCGATGTCGTGGAGGCGCTCACCCTTTACGGCTTTGATTTGTGCCGCTGCAGTGCCATAACGCTCACCGGTAACGCTGTCGCGCTCTTCGAAATGTTCGTGGTGTTTTGCTTTCAGTGCCGTTGGTGATACAGAATCAGGGGCTATCCATACCAGTTGGCTGCTCTTGACGCACGGCAGGCTATTAATAGTCTGTATGACTGTTGTGTCTTTGACGCGGATGAGGACTGTGTTCTGCCAACGGCTTTGCCCGATAATACTGACGTCACGGCGCTCGATGAGTTGCATATAGCGATGGCTGACAGGCAGGTCGGTCGAGTCGACCTTCAACCCTTGTCGTTTGCGGCGTTCCACGCTGCGTCGAGACAGAAACCGTGTGGGGTGCTCCAGTGAGTAGCCGCTACCGTCTTTATCCGTCAGACTGACTCGGTAAATCCATGCGGGCCCGTTCTTGTAACGAACCTTGCGTATGCCTTCCTGCTGGTTTGCGGCCCATAAGCCACTGACGAGCAGCATCAGTATGATGACAGTCAGTAGTCGTTGATTCATGGCCGCAAAGATAATAGAAAAAAACGACAACTCCAAGCGAAATCCATTTTTCTTTATAAAAGAAGTCAAAACATTTGGTGGTTTGCACAATAAGCAGTAATTTTGCACATTATTTAAATATATGGACAATAAACAAGCTGCATTGGAACTGGGGACGAAACCCGTTGGTAAGTTGTTGACGCAATATGCGTTGCCAGCCATCGTCGCCATGTCTGCGTCGTCATTATACAATATCATCGACCGCGCTTTCATCGGGCAAGTTGTGGGTCCGGAGGCTATTGCCGGCCTGGGCATCACGTTCCCCTTTATGAACTTGAGTGCGGCGTTTGGTGCTGCTGTGGGTGTGGGCGCATCAACGTGTATCAGTGTGAAACTGGGTCAGCACGACTATAAGCGCGCTGAGCAATTGTTGGGCAATACGGTGACGCTGAACCTCATCGTGGGATTCCTGTTCATGGTCATTTGCTTGATATTCCTCGACCCCATCTTGCGTTTCTTCGGAGCCAGTGACGTGACGCTGCCCTATGCCCGCGAATTCATGATTGTCATCCTATTAGGTAATATGGTGACGCACATGTATTTTGGCATGAATGCCGTATTGAGAGCTGCTGGTAAACCCAAACATGCGATGTATGCCACGTTGTTTACGGTGGCGTGTAACATCGTGTTGGTTATCTCCTTCGTATGGTGGTTCCGATGGGGCATCCGAGGAGCTGCGTTGGCGACAGTAACTTCACAGACGCTGGCCTTGTGTTGGCAGATGTGGATATTCTCTGACAAGAAGGAACTGTTGCACTTGAAACGAGGTATCTACCGCTTGAAGTCACAACTGGTGAAAAATATCATCGCCATTGGCATCTCGCCGTTCCTGATGAATGTCTGCTCGTGTGTCATCGTCATCTTCATGAACAACCAGTTCGTCAGGTATGGTGGCGATATGGCCGTGGGTGCCTATTCGATAGCCAACTCGGTGGTCATGATGTTCTTTATGTTCGTCATGGGCATGAACCAAGGCATGCAGCCTATTGTGGGTTACAACTATGGCGCAGAGCGTTACGACCGCATGTTCCGTTGCTTGTGGCTGACCATTGCTGCTGCAACGGCCATCCTGTTGGTGGGCTGGACGCTTTCGATGCTGTTCCCCCGGCAGATTGCCCGCATCTTTACAACAGATGAAACACTGATAGCATTGGCAGCACGCGGTATCAAACTCGACATGCTGGTGTTCTTTGTGGTGGGTTCACAGGCCGTCATCACGAATTTCTTCCAATGCATCGGCAAGGTGAAAATCAGCATATTCCTGTCGTTGTCGCGACAGCTGACGTTGTTGTTGCCGATGGCTTACATATTCCCGTTGCTATGGGATTTGGATGGTGTGTGGTACTCGATGCCCGCCTCCGACTTCGGCTCGTTTGCAATGACGATACCGTTGCTGGTCTGGTATATGAAAAAACTTAAAGCTCATGGAAAATAATAAGCATATCATTATCTGTGTGGGTCGCCAGTTGGGTAGTGGCGGACACGACATCGCCCGAATGTTGGCGTTGGATTTCAATGCGAAGTATTACGACCAGGAACTGCTGAATCTGGCCGCTAAGGAGAGTGGCATCAGCGAGAAGTTCTTCGAGCAGAACGACGAGAAACGTGGCATATTCCGTTCGCTGTTCCACATGCATGCCTCGCACGTTGGTGATAATAACATGTACAACAACGACTTCTCGCAGGAGAACCTGTTTAAGTTTCAGAGTGATGCCATTCTGAAGGCTGCCGATGAGGGCTCGTGTGTGTTTGTGGGTCGTTGTGCGGATTATGTCCTGCGTGAAAGGCCGAATGTGGTGAGTGTTTTTATCTCCGCTTCTAAGCGTTTTCGTATTGACCAGATTATGGCCAAGCAGCATCTCGATGTCCCTGAGGCGAACAAGTATATCAAACAGCGTGAGTCGCAGCGTGCTTCCTACTATAACTACTATACGGGCAAGAAGTGGGGTAGTGCAGAATCGTACGACCTCTGCGTAGACTCCAGCGTGCTGGGTTTGCAGGCTACAGAGAAATTCATTGCTGACTTCGTTCGTAAACGCTTCAAACTATGACAGGCATCGGGAGTCTCATTTGTGCGGCATTGTTTGCATTGTCTGATACGACAGTGACCATCCATCGGGTGGAGGCTGACGTGGTGCCCAGCGGCATCATTCAGACGAATGGCTATCTGCGCGAAGGAGGACCTTCGGGAGAACCGATGCGGACGTCGACGACCCTTCGTCTGAAATACACACAAATGCAGGGTGGCCAGCCTTCGAAGGTTGGTGCCTATCACGGCATAGGCGTGGGATGCTTCCTTATCAACGAGCAACTGGGCAATCCCTTGACCGCCTATTTGGTACAGGGCGCACCGCTGGTCAATCTGTCTCGGGCGGTATCGCTCAACTACGAATTGAACCTCGGTCTTTCAATGGGGTGGCATGCTTACGACGGCGAGAACAATCGGGAGAACCACGTGCTTGGCTCGCGTACCAATTGTTATATCGGTGCCGATGTGTATTTCCGTGTCCGCTTGGGACGCCATTGGGATGCGAACATCGGCTATGGCTATGCACATTTCTCGAATGCCAATCTGAAAATGCCCAACGAGGGTATGCATACGATGGGTGGTCGATTGTCGCTGGCTTATTATATCCATCGTGACCTTCGCGAACCGAGAGCTTCTCTGCTTACTGCTCCTACTATGCCCAAGGGACGGCATTGGGTGACTGACTTGCTGTTTTATGGCGGAGCGAAGAAAAAGAGCTTGCAGAATCCTGAAACGTATTGGTTGGGTGGTTTCTCCGTCAGTCCGATGTATCGGTTGAACGAAGCCTTTGCCATGGGTCCCTCTTTGGATGGCGTATACGATAATAGCGTAGAGAGTCCTCTGTCGTTGGGTGCTCAGGCACGTGCTGAACTGACAATGCCTGTCTTCAGGGCCAGCGGAGGCGTCGGCTATTATTTCCTTGGAGGCATGAAATGTGTCTACGAGACGTTGGCATTCAAGATAGACGTGACGCGCCACCTGTTCCTGAACATCGGCTATTGCTTTTACAACTACAATTACACGAACAACCTGATGCTGGGCATCGGATATAGATTTGGCTCATGAAGAAAATAGGAATCATCAGCGACACCCACGCTTATTGGGACGACAAATACCTGCACTACTTCGAACCCTGCGACGAGATATGGCACGCAGGCGACATCGGTAGTGTCGAGGTGGCTGAACGACTGGCTGCTTTCCGTCCGTTCCGCGCTGTCTGCGGCAACTGCGACGGGGGCGACCTGCGATTGATGTATCGCGAACTGAACCGATTCAAAATCGAGGATGTCGACGTGCTCATCAAGCATATCGGAGGCTATCCGGGCAACTACGACTACTCTGTGCGAGGAATGCTCTACGCCAATCCGCCCCAGCTCTTTGTGGCAGGCCATTCGCACATCCTCAAGGTGAAGTTCGACAAGACGCTCAACATGCTGCACATCAACCCTGGGGCTGCGGGCTTGCAGGGCTGGCACAAGGAACGCACACTGATAAGATTGACCATCGAAGGCAATAAATTCGGTGATTGTGAAGTTATTACATTAGGGAGATAAGATTATGAATAAAATCTCAACAAAGGATTTAAAAATTGTTTTGTTTTTAATAGCAGGTTATTTCCTGTTTGCAATCTTTGCAGATTGGCTTGAAGACTTATGGGGAATCAATCGCTTAGTAAGATTTCTTCTGGCGTGTGTTTTCGGTCTCGTTATGAGTGTTATCATTCACTTTACAAAATTGGATAAATAATTATTTATAATATGAAAAGAACAATCGTTATTACTGGTGGCGCAGGCTTTATTGGAAGCCACGTGGTGCGCCTTTTCGTGAACAAGTATCCCGAGTATCACATTATTAATTTGGACAAGCTGACGTATGCCGGCAATCTGGCTAATCTGAAGGACATCGAGGACAAGCCCAACTACGAGTTTGTGAAGATGGACATCTGCGACTTCGACGCTTTCTACAAGCTGATGCAGGACAAGAAGGTCGATGGCATTATCCATCTCGCTGCCGAGAGTCATGTCGACCGTTCGATTAAGGACCCGTTTACGTTCGCTAAGACCAACGTGATGGGTACGCTGTCGCTGCTCCAGGCTGCCAAGCTGTATTGGGAAAGCCTGCCTGAGCGTTACGAGGGCAAGCGCTTCTACCACATCTCGACCGATGAGGTGTATGGTGCACTGGAACTGACGCACCCCGAGGGCATCGAGCCTCCGTTTACCACGACGGCATCGAGCGCTGAGCACCATCTGGCTTATGGCGACAAGTTCTTCTTGGAGACCACGAAGTACAATCCGCATTCACCGTATTCAGCTGCAAAAGCAAGTAGCGACCACTTCGTTCGTGCCTATCACGACACCTACGGCATGCCCGTCATTGTCACCAACTGCTCGAACAACTATGGCCCCTATCAGTTCCCTGAGAAGCTGATTCCGCTGTTCATCAATAATATCCGTCACCGCAAGCCGCTGCCCGTTTATGGCAAGGGCGAGAACGTGCGCGACTGGTTGTTCGTTGAGGACCACGCCCGTGCCATCGACCTCATTTTCCACAAGGGTCTGATTGCCGAGACTTACAACATCGGTGGTTTCAACGAGTGGAAGAACATCGATATTATCAAGGTGGTCATCAACACCGTCGACCGTCTGCTGGGACGTAAGGAAGGCGAGGATATGGATCTCATCACCTTCGTTACCGATCGTGCTGGTCACGACCTGCGTTATGCTATCGACAGTTCGAAACTCCAGAAGGAACTCGGCTGGGAACCCTCATTGCAGTTCGAGGAGGGCATCGAGAAGACCGTCCGCTGGTATCTCGACAACCAGGAGTGGCTCGATAACGTCACCTCGGGCGACTATCAGAAGTATTACGAAAAGATGTATAACAACAGATGAAAAAGATATTGCTGTTAGGCTCAGGCGAACTGGGCAAGGAGTTTGTGATTGCTGCTATGCGTGCAGGACAGTACGTGATTGCCTGTGACCGCTACGACAATGCGCCGGCCATGCAGGTGGCCGACGAGCGCGAGGTGTTCTCGATGCTTGATGGTGATGCGCTTGAAGCTGTGGTGAATAAGCATAAGCCTGACATCATCGTGCCAGAAATTGAGGCTATCCGTACGGAGCGCCTGTTTAAGTTCGAGGAGCAGGGCATTCAGGTGGTTCCGAGTGCCCGTGCCGTTAACTTCACGATGAACCGTCGTGCTATCCGTGACCTCGCAGCCAAAGAACTCGGTCTGCGTACCGCTAAGTATTTCTATGCCAAAACCTACGATGAGTTCAAGGCAGCTGCAGAGGAAATTGGGTTCCCCTGTGTGGTAAAACCCCTGATGTCGTCGTCTGGTCATGGACAGAGCTATGTTCACAACGAGGGTGAACTCGAGCAGGCTTTCAAGGAGGCTATGGAGGGTTCGCGTGGCGACGTGAAGGAAGTGATTATCGAGGAGTTCATCGACTTCGACTCTGAGTTCACGCTGCTCACCGTTACCCAGCAGCACGGCTGGCCCACGCTGTTCTGTCCGCCAATAGGACACGTGCAGAAGTCGGGCGACTATCGTGAGTCGTGGCAACCGTACAAGATCAGTGATGAGGCGCTGAAACAGGCTCAGACGATGGCCGACAAGGTGACGAAGGCCTTGACGGGTGCTGGCATCTGGGGCGTCGAGTTCTTCCTGACGAAGCAGGGCGAGGTTATCTTCTCGGAGTTGAGCCCCCGTCCACACGATACGGGTATGGTGACGTTGGGTCACACCATCAACCTCAGCGAGTTTGAGCTGCATTTCCGTGCCGTGATGGGACTGCCCATTGCCGGCATCCATCTGGAGCATGCTGGCGCTTCTGCTGTCATACTGTCGCCGAAGGAGGCTTCAACACCTGTCGACCGCTCGCTGCTTGACTATAACTTCGTCGACGCCTTGAAGGAAGACCGCACGCGCATCCGCATCTTCGGCAAGCCCGAGGCTCACAAGGGCCGTCGCATGGGTGTCGTGCTGTGCTATGGTGAAGTCGGCGATGATATCAATGCGTTGCGCGACAAAGCCAAACGCTTGGCAAAGACCGTGCTTGGCACAGATCCGTATGATAAGTTAAGGTAATGGATATTAAGATTATCGACCTGCCCAAGATTACTGATCCTCGTGGCAATCTGACGTTTGCTGAGGCTCAGTCGATGGTGCCCTTCGACATCAAGCGTGCCTATTGGGTTTACGATGTGCCTGGTGGCGAGAGCCGTGGCGGTCATGCCCACAAGCAGCTGAAGCAGTTCGTTATCGCTTTGAGTGGTTCGTTCCACGTGACGCTCGACGATGGTCATGAGCGCAAGACGGTGCTGCTGAACCATCCTTGGCAGGGGCTGTTGATTGATATCAACACGTGGCGCACGCTCGATGATTTCTCGTCGGGTGCCGTGTGCTTGGTGCTGGCCTCCGAGCATTACGATGAGGATGACTATATCTACGATTACGATGAGTTTTTGAAATACGTAGGATGTTCGAAATAGTAAGATACACCGCTGTAAAGGCTGACGAATGGAACGCGTTCGTGGCTCGGTCGAAGAACGGTACGTTTCTCTTTGATCGTGGCTACATGGACTACCACAGCGACCGTTTCTGCGACTATTCGCTGATGTTCTATGCGGGTGGGCGCCTGTTGGCTGTGCTGCCTGCACATGCAAGTGGTGACACGCTGTGCTCGCATCGCGGACTGACTTATGGCGGACTGCTGATGAGCGAACAACTGACGATTGCCGAGACGATGACACTGTTTCGCGAGTTGAACGACATGCTGCGCGCTGAGGGGTTCCGTCACGTCAGCTACAAAGCCATTCCTTGGATATATCATCGCCTGTCGGCCGAGGAGGATCTCTATGCGCTCTATCACGAGTGTAAGGCGCGCATCGTGGCTCGCGACTATTCCACTAATATTTTCCTGGGTGCCAATCTGCGCTGGGAACGCGTGCGCCGTCGTGGCATTGTGCGTGCCGAACGGGCAGGGCTGTATGTTGAAATCAGCGATAGCTATGGCGACTTCTGGCAGGTGCTGGCTGATAACCTGGGTACGAAGTATGGCGTCCGTCCTGTGCATACACTTGACGAGATTGAACTGCTGCACCAGCGGTTCCCCAAGAACATCGTGCTGTATCAGGCCGTCCGCGATGGTGAAGTGCTGGGTGGCGTGGTGCTTTACGTGACGCCACAGGTGGTACACGCGCAGTATAGCTCGGCGACACCCGAGGGTAAGAGTCTGGGGGCCATTGACCTCATCTACGACCGCATCATGCACCAAGACTACAAGGACTATCCATATTTCGACTTCGGACGCTCCACGGAGAATGCAGACGGCAGCGGACTCAACGAGACGCTGGTCTTCCAGAAGGAAGGTTTCGGAGCCCGAGGCCTGTGTTACGATATCTACGAATGGGATGTTTAAGGGAAAAGTGAATAGTGAAAAGTGAATAATATGCTGCCGCCGATGATAAAGTATTTGGATCTGAAACGTATCAACGCCTGTTATGATGTTGAGATTCGCGACGCCATCAGTCGTGTGTTGGACAGCGGATGGTATCTGCGTGGCGAGGCTACGCGTCAGTTCGAGGAGCACTATGCGCAGTACATCGGCACGCGCCATTGCATTGGCGTGGCCAACGGATTGGACGCGCTGACACTGATTCTGCGGGCTTATATGGAGATGGGTGTGATGCACGAGGGCGACGAGGTTATCGTGCCTGCCAACACCTACATTGCCTCGATTCTCGCCATTACGGAGAACCGCCTGAAGCCCGTGCTTGTAGAACCTTCGCCCGATACGCTTCAGATAGACGACAGCCTCATTGAGCAGGCGATTACTGAGCGCACGCGAGCCATCATGATAGTCCACCTCTACGGCCGCTGTGCCTATACGGATAGGATAGGGGACATCTGCCGTCGCCACAACCTGAAACTCATCGAGGACAATGCGCAAGCTCACGGCTGCAGGGCCCCCCACTGGGGGGCTCTTACTGGCTCCCTCGGCTCTGCCGCTGGCCACTCGTTCTATCCTGGCAAGAACCTTGGCGCGCTAGGCGATGCTGGTGCCGTGACGACTGACGACGACGAACTGGCTGACGTAGTGCGTGCCTTGGGCAACTATGGCAGCCATCAGAAGTATGTGCACGACTACCAAGGCCGCAATTCGCGTATCGACGAACTGCAGGCCGCCATCCTTGACGTCAAGTTGCGCCATCTTGATGCTGACAACCAGCGCCGCAAGGAGATTGCTGCCCGCTATGAGCGTGAAATCAGCAACGAACAAGTAACATGCCTTCTCGCTGCCAGCGAGAAGCCGTTTCTCTCCCAGCGAGAAGCCGTATCGCTCAATCGCGATTGTGTGTACCATATTTTCCCCGTGTTCAGTCCGCGTCGTGACGAGCTGCGACGCTATCTCTTGGACAATGGCGTGGAGACGCAGATTCACTATCCCATTCCTCCCCACCAGCAGCGCTGCTATCAAATAAATAGCCCACTGTCATCGGTGTCATCGTCATCGCTGTCATCGTTGTCGCTGCCCATCACGGAAAGGATTCATCGCGAAGAGCTCAGCATTCCCTGCCATCAGGCTCTGACGGACGACGACGTAAGCCGCATCATCAGCCTGCTTAACGCCTTTAAATAGACACAGAGACACACGGTGTCATCGTCATCAAAAATAGAAGCACTACTCCGAGAGAGCAGTGCTTCTAATATTAATGATGCACTCAGATGATTACTTAGCCACGTACTTTTTGCCATTCTGGATGAAGACACCCTTCTGAGCATTGCTTACCTTCTGGCCAGCGAGGTTATAGATCTCACCGCCATTCTGCTCAGCGTTCTCAATGGTGCTGATACCGGTAGCATTCTTAAGTGTGATATTAAAACTGGTATCTTCTGCAGCATAAGCCTTACCATCCTTGTCACTGAAACGAATCAGCTTCACATCCGCTTTACCAGAAGTCGTGAACGCATCGGTTGCCTTCAGCGTGATGGTGCAAAGGTCGCCAGAGTTACCTTTCATCTCAACAGTACTTGTACCAGCACTCATTATCAGTATCGTGGCTCCAGCGTATTCTCCTTCTCCTATTTTTACGTCACATGAATGTGCTTTTTTATGGAGATTAGAAAGTTGAACACCCCACTCCTCTTCTTCTGCATCATAGGGAATCTCTATGCCTGTGGGAAGATAAAGGTACATGTTCCAACCAGCGGGTGTTGTCTCACTCGTGAAAGTTACATTCACTTCAGCGGTCTTACCAACCTCAATCTCTACATCAGTAGGAAAGGTCATTGAATAACCCTGAGCAAATGCGCTGCTGGAAATAGCCAACAAGGCGCAAGCCAAAATTGTTTTTAAACTCTTCATAATATAAAAATTAGTTGTTAATAAATATTGTATTTGCTTTTGTTAATTTATAGTTCGCGTTCGTTTTATTATATTTATGTGCAAATATAGTGATTTCTATTTATATATTTATGATACAACATGGTATTTTATCATTTTTTAACCATTCACACTGGCGTGTTCGGTGAAAATAATTGGGAAAGTTTGGTGGTTTGCGAAATGTTTTTTACCTTTGCAATCGTTATGTGTAATAAGGTTTATGAAGCATTTCTCTGACAAGCAATGAATAATATGAAGAAAAATCTACTCGTCGTGTTGCTGCTGATGCTGAGCATCGGCGTGCAGGCGCAGATTCCCGAGGAAGTCAAGGACATCATGAAGAAATGTTCCGAGAAGTTCAAGAGCGACAACGGTCTCGAGTTTGACATGAAGTTGCATCTGGGTGCCGTCATTGTATCGATGGACGGTACGATGAAGATATGTAAAAAAGGCGACAAGTCGTTTTCGGTCGTTCAGTTTAAGGTGAAAGGCCACGAGATGTATCGCGAGATGGGCTACGACGGCACGCAGACGTGGAGCTACCAGAAGGCTGTTGACGAGGAGGAGCGCGACACGCTGACCATCACGAAGGGCGCGCAGAAGAAGAAGGAGAAATTCGCTGTCAACATGGGCATGGACAAGGAGTACAAGAAGGCGAAGCTGAAGACCACCGACAAGTTCTACGAGATTACCTTCACCGGACCGCTGACGAAGGACACGCCCAAGAAAAGCATCATCCGCATCGTGAAGGACACGTACATGCTGCATCAGTACGAGACGAAGGTGAGCATTGCCTCGGTGAAGATGACGGTGACGAAGATTAAGCTGGGCGTCAGCGACAACGTCTTCAACTTCGACCCCAAGAAATACCCCAACGCCGTCGTCGTCAGGAAATAATTTTAAGATTTTCTTTGGTGGTTTTCGAACTGCTCGGAGCTCGTGAGTCGTCTGCTCGGAGCAATCGATGGGCTTGCTCGGAGCAACAAGCCGTCTCTCTCGGAGCGAGAGGCCGTTTCTCTCGGAGCGAGAAGCCGTGTTGCTATTTTTCCTTGGGCTGGGAATTTTTGCGCGCTGGGCAGGGCGCAAATTTTCGCTGGGCAACGTGGCAGTGATGACGATGACAGTGATGACAGTGGGGGTATTTATTTTCTGACGGTGTGGCAAATTGTAAGCTGTCAATTTTGACGTTCGGGCTCAAAAACAGCCGTTTAGGGCGGCTTTCGTCACCGTAAGCGTCTAAATCAAATTAAACTTTATTATTTTTTAATACCGATGGTCATCGGCAACAAATTCTCATAGTCGGTTCTTCCTTGCATGATTGCCTTGAAGAATTCCTTAAAATATTCCAGTGTGGACACACCGCACATCTTGCATGTCTCGATAAATGTATGGTAAATAACTGACACCTCGACACCGGCATGACTGCCAAAACCCAACGAGTTTTTGCGCTCTATTGTCATAGGGCGAAGCATGCGTTCCGCAAGTGAGTTGTCGATGTTGTAACGTCCATCTTTTAGGTATAAGAAAAGTTGATCCCAAAAACTTTTCAGATAATTGAGTGCCTTTTGCATTAGGTCTCCTCTCATACCGCCGGTATCTGCCAAGAGTATGTCTAGCCGTTGCCTTAGCTGCTGTACTATCTTGGCTGTCTTTGCGCCCTGTCTTTCTTGTCGTATCTGTTCAGGTGTAAGATGTCTTAGCCGGTATTCTTCTTCCAGCTCATAGAGTATTCCTATTAACTTAAGGAAGTATTCGGCTTCTTCGTCTTTTCCCTGTTCAAGGGCATACTTAAACTTGGCTCTTGCATGAGCCAGACAGCACAGATGATCTACATCTATCAGCTCGTTGTCCAGATACATATAGACATTGAATCCATCAGACTGGAGGGCGGCAATCTTGTTGTTTCCGAGGAAGTCACGAAGCACCTTGCGACCACGACTTCCGTCGTCATAAAAGTAGATCGCGATCTTGGCTTCTTCGTTGACCATACCCCAGATGTATTTCTTTCTATACTTTCCAGCTATTTTTACCCTAGACCATGTCTCGTCACAATGTACGACAGAGTCTTTCGCAAGCAGTTTTCCTTTCAGTACCGGAAGCACCTTTTTAAGGTACTCGGAGCCCTTTACAAACCAATTGTATACGGTGTTGCGGCTTACATTCATCTTGTTGTTAAGCAGGCGTACCATCTCGCGATATACTGGAGTATTCATGTGATACTTGTTAAACACAAGATTGGCCAGCAGTGAACATGATGCATGAGTGCCAGGAATGCGGTCGATAGTCTTTGGCTCTTCTGCCTTGGGGAAGTAGCCCTTGCGCATCACGCCATCTTTATCCTTGTAGATAATCATCTCGTAATCATGCTGTACGATATAAGACACCTGCTCGTATGTTGACTCAAACACGCTCTTGATAATCGTAGCTCCTTCAGGGAGGAGATTAACATCCGACTCGTGTACGATACGGTTATCAGCATACATCGTCTGGTACTTCAGGCCCTTACGATATTCATAACTCTTCTGGGGCTGTTCTGATGGTTCTGCATCTGCAGGCATATTATCATCTTGTGAGGCTGAGCTCATAGCAGCACCATTAGTGCCATCAAAATCATCCTTGTTTTTCGTCCTGTCCTGTACAGGTGCGACCTTCTTCTTTGTGCCTTTCAGGCTGGTAGAGCCAAAACGGACTTTGTTGCCGACTGATATCTGGGATAACAGATCTCGGACCTGCTTCTGAAGGCTTTTGTTCTCAGTGGTCAAATCAGCCACCTGTCTGGTCAGGTTGTCGACAGACGCCATAAGGTTAGACTGCGTCTTCAGCAAACTTGCCTGAGTCCTCACGTCCTGCTTATGGGTATCCCTCAGTTCCTTTACCATATCCTTCAGATCCTGGTTCTCCTGTGCCCGTTCATCCTCGCGCTTGACAAGGAAATGAATCATTGATATCAGTTGGTCTTTTTCCATAGAAGCGTATGGATCTTCCGCAGAGACTGGCTCCGTTTCCATCCCCTGCAGACGTTGCATCATCAGCACTCGCTTCAATAATTCGTCCTTCTCCATACGTCCTATTTATGGTACAAAGGTACGAAAAATTTTTGATATACGCAAGCTTTTTATTCATTTAATTTGCTGATTATCAATGTTTTACACAAAGTTTAACACTTTATTGACAGGAGCTTTTATTTAATCGTAAGTTGCTTGATTACAGGTGATTCGAGCACTGCCACCAGGTCTTTCCAATCGATGGAATAGACCGGTTTATCCTCTACAAACTTCAGTTTCATAAACGTATACCCGTTGGCAAAAGTCTTCTGATGCACATAGTAGGCGTTTTCCTCAAAATTCACCATCTTAACCGTTCTCTGATTCTTCGACATAAAGATATAAACGTCACCGTTGCTGGTGTTTAGGTGGTGCTTATGCCTAACGATTTCAAGCAGCCTATGGGCGCCACAGCGCATGTCATTGACATCGGGTACAAAATAGAACTTCTTCAGTCCGGAGATGGTCAGCATACCACCTCCAATCTCTCAATCAGATGCTTGAGTTCGGTGAAACTAATTCCAGTCTTCACAATCTTCATTCCGTCAGGGAACTTGATGCTGATGGAGATCTTCTTACTGATGTTTGCTACTTTGTCGGTCGGGTATTTGAAAGGGTGTCTGACAGGATCATGAACCTTACTCTCCTCACTCACCTTTTCAGCTTCCGCCTGAATCTCAGCCTCTTCGTCAGCTGGCATTCCTGTAACCGTAATTGGATACACCTTCTTATGCGTCTTCCTGTACCATTTGTCGAAAGTTGGGAAATCAACTCCGTGCTTTGTGCAGAACTCCTCTATCGAGATGTTCTTCGGGAGACCCTCAGCCTGGTACAAAAACCAAAGGCTCTCAAAATCTTTTGAACTGTATACCATTTGTCTCATTCTTAAAACGAGCCCAAAGGTATCAAATTCTCCATTCATACACAATACGTCAAAATTGACAGCTTACTGGCAAATTTGCAGTAGCATTATATTATATAATATATATATTATATATATAATGGAAATCTTTTTCTACAAGCGATGACAAAAATAGACCGGTGTCATCGGTGTCATCGGTGTCATCGTCAGCGAGAACATTCAGAATTCGGCGCGG
>JAEEGI010008298.1_pt1 | contig 22989 bp, 22 predicted proteins | sample 8958751 | NCBI WGS metagenome assembly JAEEGI01 (sample SAMN16246545, study PRJNA631951) | gut metagenome | biome: gut microbiome; feature: rumen; material: KS-attached | host: Bos | place: Iran: Karaj | collected 2018-10 | reverse complement strand
GTCTATGAGAAGTCCCTGATCGGCAAGAAGGCCATTTTCCATGGAAGTTCCAACCATTGAAACCTTCATTCCGAAAAGCATTACAAGTGCAGTTCCTAAAAAAACGGTTATGAGTATACTGAGTATCCAGCCTGCTATCTCATGAATAACTTTAAGACTTATTTTCTTTTTTCTTTTATAAAACGATAAACCGTTTTGATGTTTAGCCATACGGATTTATTATACCATAAAATGCTCTTTTTACATAGAAAAAAGGACAATTCCTCGTAATGAAGAATTGTCCTTTTGATTTGGAAAGAATTATTTAACGATTTCCTTAACCTTAGCCTTCTTACCAACACGGTCACGAAGGTAGTTAAGCTTAGCGCGTCTAACTTTACCCTTTCTTACAACCTCGATCTTCTCTACATTGGGAGAATGAAGAGGCCAGGTCTTTTCTACGCCAACACCGTTGGAAGTCTTTCTTACGGTAAAGGTCTCTCTGTTGCTTCCGCCCTGACGCTTAAGAACAGTTCCCTCAAATACCTGGATTCTTTCACGGTTTCCTTCCTTGATCTTGCCGTATACCTTAACGGTATCACCAACTGCAAAATCACTAATTTCAGCCTTAAGCTGCTCGGCTTCGATCTCTTTGATAATGTCGCTCATTTTAAGCTCCTTCCATACAATGGATGTTCTTAATACCTGTCCGGTAACAGAGGACCATCTTTGTTAACACAACTACATTAATATACTATAAACCACTTTAAAATGCAAGTGTTTTTATACTGTTTTATAAGATTTTTTACAAGTGAAGCCATGTAAGTATCTTATCTCCACCGTAAACTCCCATCTTTTCCTGAAGTTTTATGGAATTTACGTTATCAATGATCACCTGTCCGTATGGTGTTCTTCCGGCCTCAAGATCCCTGTTGAACATAAAGCTTTCAAGATCGGCGGCAAGTCCTCTTCTTCTGAACCTTTCGTCGATATAAAGCATTCCGATGCTGCCTTCTCCGTGGGTACCGATAAATCCGGCAATTTCATTGTCTACAAATATTCCGTAAACAATGCCTTCGCGAACTTTTTCCACCGCATAATCGTATCCGGCAAGTTCATAATGTGTACCAACATAATCGGCATATTCTTCCGTCAAAAGCCTAATATCCTTATTTACGATCTTCCTATGGACATTCTCTGTATAAACGTAATTATATACATCACATGACTTGTGAATGCCTTCAACGTCTTTTAAGATATCACCAAACTCTTGGCCTACAACAATACTGTGAACACCATCAGGGAGAAGCGAAAGGAACTCATCCACATCCATTTTGCGATTTATGTCAACCATTACCAGATCGTCGCAAGCCATATAGATGACCAAAGGATCTGTATTAATGATCTCACCGGTACCGCGTCTTAAACTCTCAAGCATCTGAATATTGTTACGCTTGTCCTTAAGGAGTTCTTTAATATAATGCTCACGCTGCTTATATTTTTCAAAAAGATCGGGGCGAACTTTCTCAGTCAGTTCCTCGGCCTTTTCTTTTCTCCAGGCATTTACTTCCTTGGGATTTCCCTTAAGAAGAACCCCGGGTACGCTCATTCCGTTCCAAACTTCAGGCCTTGTGTACTGAGGATATTCAAGAAGATCCCCATAAAAAGACTCTATATCCGCAGAAACCTCATTACCAAGGACACCGGGAATAAGTCTTGAAACCGCATCTATCATAACAAGAGCAGGGAGTTCTCCGCCGGTTAATACATAATCTCCGATAGAGTATCTGTCGGTAACGATTTCTTCCAAAACTCTTTCATCAATTCCTTCATAATGACCGCAAAGGAAGACAAGTTCGTCCTCTTTTGCAAGATTTAATGCATCTTTCTGTGTAAAAGGCTTTCCCTGGGGTGTTACATAAATAGTTCTGATCCTATGATTTTCACCTTCACAATTGTTTTTTAAAGAAGCATTTTCAACAGCCTTATAGGCATCATATACCGGCTGGGCCTGCATAAGCATACCTGCTCCGCCGCCATAGGTATAATCATCAACTCTTCCGTTCTTGTCATTGGAATAATCTCTGATATTTACAACATTACAAGACAAAAGGCCTTTTTCACAGGCCCTTCCCAAGATGCTGGTATGTAATCCCTGTTCTATAAAGTCAGGAAATAATGTCAAAACGTTTATTTTCATAAATACACCTATTTCAAGTAAAAACGATTAGCAAATGTATCTTCCGATAAACGGAATCCTTCTGACTACTGCACTTCCGGCTATACCTACTATAAATACAGCCAAGATATAAAACAGATCAGCGATGATAAAGTGCCATCCTGCAACGAATTTGGGGACAAAATTAAGTAAAACGATCACAAGAATATGTGAAACATATAGACCTAAAGTGTCCTTTGAAACATTTGAAAGAAGTTTTCCACTAAAACCGGAAAGTTCTTTCTTCCCAAAACTATCCAAAGCAAGCTGAAAAATTGCTAATGAATAGAAAAATGTATAAACGGTATAGCTGTCAACAAATGAAGTGATACCGTAGCCTCTCTTGATTGAAAATAAAAAAGTAAAGAATATTTCCAGGAAAAAAGATATAATTCCAAGTATGTAAACAGCTCTCTTTACCGCTTTGGTAAGCCCGATATGAACCAAATAATATCCTAAAACAAAATATCCCACATAGCTGCATACAAGCTGAATATTTCTATATTCAAGAGCTATTGTAACTATCTCAAAGAAACTAAATGCATTAACAGTCTCGCATAAGATCTGGAATACAAAGAATAAGAGAATAAATAGTTTTACTTCTTTTACATCCGCATTTTGGATCCATCTTACAAGTATCGGAGTGATCATATATATTCCAATGATCATAGGTAAGAACCAAAGGTGATTACTGGAATTAACGCAGCTCCACAAAAACATCTTAACGGTGTGGTCATAACCAATAAAATTATATGTACCGTAAACGATGCACCAAACTATCCAGACTATAAAAAGCCTTAAAATATTATGTTTCCAAAGTCTCTTAATATCAAGTTCCTTATCGGGGCGCATAAAAAGAGCACCGCTTATCATAACAAAAACCGGTACTCCAAAATGCGATATACTATTAAGCACTGTGGACCAAGTCCATGACGCGCTCCCCAATTCACGAGTAAAGACATCGCCTGAAGTAAGATGCATAACAATGATACTTAAGGCAGATAATACTCTCAGCACGTCAAATGCTGTATTTCTCAGTGAATTATCTTTCACAAGACAACTCCTTATAAAAACTAATCAAGAAGTCCATCCAGAACATGAACGCGCATAAAACCTTCTTCTACATTAACATCAAGAACGCACTCCTTGATGGCAGGAAGAAGAAGTTCTCTTCCGTCGTTCATCTTGATCTGATAAACATCATTTGCGCCCGTGGGCATAACATCTGTCAGAACTCCGAGTTCATTATCATTCTCATCAATAACTTTGATATCGATGAGATCCGCAATGAAATACTCGTCTTTTGAAAGTCTGACAGCATGTTCACGGTCTACAAAAATACCCCTCTGACGAAACTTTACAGCCTCTTCAGGTGTATCTATACCCTTCAGTTTAAGAAGGACCTTATCGGTGGTGACTCTGGCACTTTCAACCTCGAATTTATCAAGACCTGTTTTGCCTTCAACAAATACTTCCTTTAAGCGTTTAAAGCGCCTTGAGTCATCAGTCGTAGGATATACCTTCATCTCACCGCGTACGCCGTGAGATGAAGTGATTATACCAATCTTAAAAAAGTCTTCCATAGCCTCTGATTATTCCACTATTTCAACTTCTACTCTTGTATTATCTCTGGTAGATGCAGCCTTGACAACGGCGCGGATAGACTTAGCTATTCTTCCCTGCTTGCCAATTACCTTTCCCATATCGGAAGGATCCACGCGAAGCTCAACAACGGTAGTTCTTCCCTCTGCCCTCTCGGTGACAACAACTTTGTCCGGATTGTCTACAAGAGCCTTGGCCATAACTTCTACTAATTCCTTCATTGCAAGTCTCCTCTGACAAATTTTTGTTGGCTTAAATTACTTCTCGATTCCTGCAACCTTGAAGAGCTTAGCAACAACTTCGGTAGGCTGAGCACCGTTAGCAAGCCACTTCTTAGCAGCTTCCTCGTCGATGTTGAAAGATGAAGGATCGGTAGAAGGATTGTAAGTACCAATCTCCTCGATGAATCTACCGTCTCTGGGTGCGCGAGAATCTGCAACGATTACTCTGTAGATGGGAGCCTTCTTCTGGCCCATTCTTCTTAATCTGATCTTAACTGACATTTTTGTTTCCTCCATAAAATTAATTTAAAATGTATATATAGTTTAAGAGTTTATTTTTTACTCTGACTACCAATGGTTAATGACCTTAGAAAGGTCTTCGTCCTCCACCGAATCCTCCGAAACCGCCGAGGCCTCCGAACATTCCGCGTCCGTGTTTGTTACCGCCCATCTGCTTCATCATTTTCTGACTCTGCTCAAACTGTTTAATGAAACGATTAACTTCAGCAACATCAACTCCGGCGCCCTGCGCGATCCTGAATTTTCTTCTGGGATTAAGGACTTTGGGATTTCTTCTCTCCTGAGGGGTCATTGAAAGAACGATTGCTTCCATGTGAGCAAGTTTTTTTTCATCAACCATACCCTCAAGGTCGGAAGCTTTAACACCCATTCCGGGAAGCATTCCCATGATTCCGGCAAGACCACCCATGTTTCTCATCTGCTTCATGCTTTCAAGGTAGTCCTCAAAATCAAACTGACCTTTCTTCATGCGCTTCGCCATATCGCGGCTCTTGTCTTCATCTATATCAATGCTTTCCTGAGCTTTTTCGATCAGTGAAAGCACATCACCCATTCCAAGGATCCTGCTTGCTATTCTGTCGGGATGGAACTGCTCGAGATCATCAAGCTTCTCACCCATTCCACAATAGAAAATAGGCTTTCCGGTAACAGCCTTGATTGAAAGGGCCGCACCGCCTCTTGTATCGCCGTCAAGCTTTGAAAGAATGACTCCGTCGATTCCGACTTTCTCATCAAATTCCTTCGCTACATTAACTGCATCCTGACCTGTCATTGCGTCAACAACGAGTATGGTCTGGTGAACATTAACGGTTTTCTTGATTTCCTGAAGTTCAGACATCATGTCCTCATCAACATGAAGACGTCCTGCCGTATCAAGGATAACAACGTTATGACCGTTCTTTTCGGCATACTCAAGAGCAGCCTTAGCGATCTGAGGAGGTTTAACATCGCTTCCCAGTGAGAAGAAATCAACCTCTACTGCCTCAGCATTTATCTTTAACTGATCAATAGCTGCGGGTCTGTAAATATCGCAGGCAACAAGAAGACTCTTCTTGCCTTTGTTCTTAAATCTCTTTGCCATCTTAGCGGTGGCTGTGGTTTTACCGGCACCCTGAAGACCTGCCATCATGATAACTGTAATGGCTTTACCGGGCTGAAAAGTAACTTCGCCGGTCTCGTTTCCCATAGTAGCGGTGAGTTCATCATTAACAAGCTTGATGACTGTCTGCGCAGGATTAAGGCCGTTCAGCACATCACTTCCGATGGCTTTCTCTTCAACAGATTTGGTAAACTGTTTAACAACTTTAAAGTTTACGTCCGCCTCAAGAAGAGCCATCTTAACTTCTTTAAGAGCAAGCTGTACATCTTCTTCGGTAAGTTTACCTTTGCTGCGAAGCTTCTTAAATACATTTTGAAGTTTGTCTGTTAAACTTTCGAATGCCAATTATAATTCCTCTATAATACCGCCCGCCAGTTTCTTAATGGCTATAAGCGCTTCACTGCGTTTATCAGGGTCGGCCTCGCTTGTAAGTTTATCAATCTCTGTGGCTTTTTTCTTAATGGAAACAAACTTCTTTACAAGATGAAGCTTTTCCTCATATCCCTGTAGGATCTTATCACATCTTTTAACAAGATCGTGAACACCCTGTCTTGAGATACCTTCTTCGTCGGCTACTTCAGCCAGCGACATGTCATCAAAGACAAATCTTTCATAAACACTCTTTTGATGCTCCGTGAGAAGTTCGCCGTAAAAATCATATAATAAAGACTTTTCAAATAGCTCGTCCATATTCGCCTCTCCTTAAGAAGCATTCAAAAAGTGCATACTAAAAGCGCACATATAGTAAAATACTACATGTGCGCCATGGTGTCAAGTATTTTTTCTTTACACTTGTAAAAATACTCTTAAATTATTGTAATTTGAACTTATTAACAATTTCAATAAGGTTGTTGGCTGTCTTCTGCTGCTGCTGAGCCATATCAGCAACCTGCTCAACGGCACCGGATACGCTTTCAACTGAATCGTTAATCTCAGCGCTCTTACTTGAAGTATCCTGAGTGGATTCAGCAATGCTGGATACCGCATCATTTACTTCAGCCATAGAGTTGCTGATCATACCTGTCATCTCCTCAATCTGAGATGCTAGCTTGCCGAAGAGTTCAGCATCTGAGCCATACTGCTCACCAACCTCAACAAAGTTGTCGTAGTCGGGAGTAACTGTCTCGGTAACAAAGGAAAGGAGCTTATTGGATCCTTCGGACATTTCTAGGAATGCCTGATGAATCTCATTTGTGGTTCCCTTAATCTTCTCAACAGCTTCTGCAGTCTCGGACGCTAGTTTATTGATTTCGGTAGCAACTACGGCGAATCCTCTTCCGGCCTCACCTGCTCTTGCTGCCTCAATAGAAGCATTAAGTGAAAGGAGGTTGATCTGCTCTGCGATCTCGGAAATTGTTGAAGCAAGAGTATCAATCTCGTTAACAACTTCAACCTTGGCATTGGCTTTTTCAAGTTCAACCCTTCTGAGACCTGCAATTCTTATAGCCTCATCATGTGCCTGGCTGCTCTTTTCCTGAATTTCCTTTGCACGTGCAGAGATTCTCTTAACCTCTGTATTGGTCTGCTCGGTTTCTTCAGCAAGACCTTTTACAGATTCATTAACGTCTGCTACAGAGGCGCTAACCTGTTGAGTAGCTGCACCTGTCTGCATCATAGCGTCATTAACAACCGCCATGTTCTCACGAATCTTCTCAAACTCGGCAGCAAGCTGCTGAGACATAGCACCAAGAGTAGTAGATACGTCATTAACATCATTTGATTCTTTAGCAATACCCTGAATAATTGTCTTATTACTGGTAAACATATTATTCAGAGCTCTACCGACTCTACCAACCTCGTCTTTCGACTTGATGTTCATAGGTTCAACAGTAAAGTCTCCTTCTGCAAGGACTCCTGCAAATACGCTAACCTTAGCAAGCTGTCTTGTGATTGAATGGATTACAAGGAAGATTACAACAGCGCCGGCAATTAATGCTATTACAAGGGTCACAACAAGGATCTTCATAAGCTTTGAAACCTGCTCATAAAGTTCCGGCTCCTGTATCTGGAGCATCAGTTTCCATCCAACTTCGGGAACTGTATCAAAGAAAACTTCATACTTATCGGAGCCTTTATAATACTCTCCCGAGCCCTTCTCAGTTGCTAAAACAGTCTGTCCCAATTTAGCAAGTGAAGCATTTGAATCTTCAAGAATGTTATCTCCGTTTTGAGACTTGGTGGTATCAATATCATAGAGATACACACCGCTTGAAGTAGTCAGCATTGCATTACCGGTCTTACCCATACTGATAGCTGCCGTGATCTCTTCAATGGTACCGAGCTGGATATCTACAGTAATACATCCGATAAAATCGCCATTATAATTATAGATAGGAGCCGAGCATGTAGACATAACCGTTTTTGATACGTCATCATAATAAGGGTCAGTCATAATTGGCTCACCATCGGTGCAATTCACAGCATTTAAATAATACTCTTGACTGAGATAATCATAATCAGCGTTACTGTACTCCCATGTAGTAACGATCTCATCACCATCTCTATAGTAATAAGGACCGTAATACTTGCTGGAAGCATTTCCTTTAAAGGGCTCAAACCAAACACCGGCGCCGGATACCATATCATTATCACGAATGATCTGGCTGAAAATGCTCTCATACATGGAATCGCTGCCTTTTATATAAACAGCACTTACTGAGCTACCAAGAGTTTTGGCAGTTGAACGGATAACTCCAAGCTCACCGTCCATCTGATTCATGGCCGCAGTAAGAGTTTCTCCCGCTATTGTTGTAGCCTGTTTGCTTATGATGGACCTACTTTCATTGATTGAAAAGATGGTCATAAGCGCAAGTGTAGCTGCAAATAACGGGAGAAGGATAATAAGCATCTTGGTTTTAATACTCTTCATAGAACAAACCTCCTATGCAAATAATGTAAGTCGAAATACTAAGATCAAATGCTTAAAGCTTTTAAATCAAAACCGTAGATCGTAAATAATCAGTTACAAGGGGTAGTACAATAAAGCCTGTAAAACTAATGCAAATTTAAAATTAAATACTTGTGGAAACTAACTTAGGTTTGTAGCCTTCTTTTTCAAGAGCCTGAATGATCTCATTCTTGTGCTCTGTTCCAAAGGCTTCAAGAGTAATACGAAGTTCAACGGCAGCGTTCCTGTTGATTGAAACAAACTGGTTATGCTCCAATTTTATAACATTACCACTGACTTTGGCAATAACTCCTGCAACTCTTGATAATTCTCCGGGCTTATCCGGCAAAAGAACAGAAACGGTAAAGATTCTGTCTCTTAATATTAGTCCCTGCTGAACGACAGATGACATTGTTATAACATCCATATTTCCGCCGCTAAGGATGGAAACTATTCTCTTATCCTTAACATCCAGCTGCTTAAGAGCCGCAACTGTAAGAAGTCCCGAATTTTCAACAACCATCTTATGGTTCTCAACCATATCAAGGAAGGAAACTACAAGATCGGCGTCATCTACCGTTATTATATCATCAAGATTGTCTTTTAGGAACGGGAAAATCTTACTTCCGGGAGTTTTTACAGCAGTGCCATCGGCTATTGTGTTAACCCCGGGTAAAGTAACTACCTTTCCTGCCTTAATGGATTCCTTCATGCATGCAGCGCCGGTAGGCTCAACACCGATAACCTTGATCTTGGGATTAAGAAGTTTAGCAAGAGTAGAAACACCGGTTGCAAGTCCGCCACCGCCAATGGGTACAAGGATATAATCAACAAGAGGGAGTTCCTTAACGATCTCCATTGCGATAGTACCCTGACCTGTTGCTACTGTAAGGTCATCAAAAGGATGAAGGAAAGTATATCCGTGGTCTTCGGCAAGTTCATAAGCCTTAGCGCATGCCTCATCATAAACATCTCCGTAAAGGATTACTTCCGCGCCGTAACCTTTGGTTCTGTTAACCTTGATAAGAGGTGTTGTGGTAGGCATGACAATAGTAGCCTTTGCTCCAAAAGCTTTAGCTGCATAGGCAACGCCCTGCGCATGGTTACCTGCTGATGCAGTGATAACTCCCTTTGCTCTTTCCTCTTCTGCCATAAGGCTCATCTTATAATATGCACCACGAAGCTTATATGCTCCGGTGTACTGCATGTTTTCGGGTTTGAAGTAAACCTTATTGCCGTACTTGGCACTGAAGTATTCGGAGTAGATGAGTTTGGTTTCGGAGGTGACTTTCTGTACGATTTCTGAAGCTTCTTCGAAGGCTTCTAATGTTAACATTTGTTTTTCCATAATAATCCTCCTAGTTACGGCGCCTAGTTTGTCATAGTCACTTTTAGCACCGCTTCTCACGCTGCGCGCCCCGCACTTGCTATGCAAGATGCTCGGGCATATAGGTCTTCGAAGCAGCGGTACTAAGCTCATTCTTCGAATTCGCTAAGTGCCGGCCTCAGACACATTGCTAAAAGTGACTACAACAAACTCTCGCCTGCTTAAAATTAGTTTATGAAAAGATTGCATCGACGAAGTCGTTAGCATCGAACTTTTGCAAGTCTTCGATCTTCTCGCCGACACCGATGTACTTGACGGGGATGCCGAGTTCGGACTGGATTGCGACTGCGATGCCACCCTTGGCGGTGCCGTCCATCTTGGTGAGGACGATGCCGGTGATAGGTGCGACTTCAGAGAATTCTTTGGCCTGAACGAGGGCGTTCTGACCTGTTGTGCCGTCGAGAACTATGAGGTTCTCTCTGTGAGCATCCGGGAATTCTCTTGAGATGATCTTATCCATCTTACGGAGTTCCTCCATAAGATTCTTTTTATTATGAAGTCTTCCTGCGGTGTCAATAAGAAGGATATCAGTTCCTCTTGCCTTGCATGCGCTTACCGCGTCAAATACAACACTGGCAGGGTCCGCGCCGTTAACGCTTCCAACTATGGGAACGTCAGCTCTCTTGGCCCAAACTTCAAGTTGTTCGCCCGCTGCAGCTCTGAATGTATCTGCGGCTGCGATCAAAACCTTTCTGCCGGAAGCCTTAAATTTGGAAGCAAGCTTGCCAACGGTTGTTGTCTTTCCAACACCATTAACACCGATGACCATAACAATGGACTTCTCGTTCTCGAACTTATACTCTGTCTCGCCGACAGCCATCTGCTGCTTAATGCTTTCCTTTAAGATCTCACGGCATTCTTCTGTTTTCTTTAAATGATCTTTTTTAATTCTTTCCTTAAGGTTATCAATAATGTTCTCGGTAGCTTTAACACCGATATCAGCCATTATCAATATCTCTTCAAGTTCTTCAAAGAAATCATCATCAATCTCCGAAGCAGTAAAAGCATTGTTCAGATTCTTAACAAAGCTGTCTCTGGTCTTGGTAAGGCCTTCTTTAAGTCTTGCAAAGAATCCATGCTTTTTTTCTCCGTCAGTATTGTCTTCGGAAACGCCGGTTACTTCATTTTCAAAATTTGTATTGTCTTCCATTATGCATCCAGGTCTTTCTCAATAAGGTTAACGGAAACAAGTGTTGACACACCCTTCTCCTGCATGGTTATACCGTAGAGACGGTCCACGTTCTCCATGGTTCCGCGTCTGTGGGTAATAACGATGAACTGGGTATGCTTTGTAAGCTTATGAAGGTACTTTGCAAAACGTCCTACGTTTGAATCGTCAAGAGCCGCCTCGATCTCGTCAAGAAGACAGAAAGGTGAAGGCTTGAGATTCTGAATAGCAAACATAAGAGCAATTGCGGAAAGTGCCTTCTCACCACCGGAGAGCTGCATCATATTCTGAAGTTTCTTTCCCGGGGGCTGCGCAATGATCCTGATTCCTGCCTCGAGGATATCTTCCTCTTCCATAAGTTCAAGAGTACCTTTACCGCCTCCGAAGAGTTCCTTAAATACTCTGTCGTACTCGTCGCTGATCTCCTTGAACTTCTCGCTGAACTGTTTACGCATAGCGCTGTCAAGTTCTGCAATTATACCCTTCAAAGTCTCTGCAGCTTCAACCAGGTCTTCCTGCTGAGTCTTCATGGTATTATAACGCTCGGAAATTTCTTTATATTCTTCAATAGCATTAACGTTAACATCACCGAGTCTCTTGATCTTGTCCTTGATCTCAGCGATATCTCTCTTCATAACCGTAAGATCGGTCATGTTTTCATCTCTAATCTGTGCCGCTGCGGAAAGAGTGATCTCATATTCATCCCACATATAGTTAATGTGGCTTTCAATGGATTCTTCAGCCTTTTCCTTCTGGGCATTAAGTCTGAATACTTCTTTATCAAGAGAACTCATTCTACCCGCCAAAGCTTCACGATCCTCAAAGAATCTCTTCTGCTTATCGGAAAGTTCCTTCTTCTTAGCAAGATTATCCTTCATCTGATTCTGCTGATTCTCAGCAACAGTGTAGGACATCTCGATAGTACTCTCGATCTGCGCGATGGAATCCTTGTTTTCCTTGATCATATTGGCATTGGATTCAAGGGCAGCAAGAACATTAGAAAGTTCTTCTTCGGATTTTGCAAGATCGGAATCGATACGATCAAGGTTTGCCTGCTTAAAGTCAAGGGCCTGACGCATCTTCTGAACTTCTACCTCAAAAGCATTGACCTTTGCAGACCTATCAGATTCTTCTTTATGCTTCTCCTCAAGGAGTTTGTTAAGTTCATTAACTTCCTCCTGAGTCTTTGCCTCAAGTTCTTCACTGGCAGACAGTTCAACCTGAGCCTGTTTTCTGCCTTCCTCGATCTCGATGAGCTGAGAATCAATAGTCTGCTGCTCAGCGCTTAAGCTCTGCATATTCTCAGACTCTTCCTCCATACGCTCTCTTGCGGATGAAAGGTTGATCCTTGCAGTGTTCTGCTTAATAGTAAGTTCCTGAACCTCTCTGTTCAAGCGCTCAAGTTCAGCGCGTTTCTCAGTTCTTAAATCTCTTAACTCATTAACTTCCTTGTCGCCGGCTTCGATCTCTTTCTCAAGCTTTGCAACACTCTTTTCAAGGTCTGAGATCTCACGTCTCTTACCGAGGAAATTGGTATTATTTCTGAAAGCACCACCACTGATGGCTCCGCCGGGAACAAGAAGTTCACCTTCGAGAGTGACCATACGAATGGTGTAATTATATTTTCTTGCGATCTTTGTAGCGTTATCAACATTATCAACTACTACAAATCTTCCAAGTAAGCTTTCAGCAACAATAGCATACTCAGGATCGGTATCAACAAGAGTATGTGCAAGTCCGAGAACACCCTTCTCATCAAGAACATCGATAGCCTTTATCTGCTGAGGAGCGGTAACCGCATCCAAAGGAAGGAAAGTTGCACGTCCAAGCTTGTTTTCCTTAAGGTAATTAATAAGCTTCTTAGCGGTATCCTCATTCTTGGTAACGATATTCTGGATATTTCCGCCGAGGGCAGTCTCAATAGCAGTCTCGTATTTCTTATCAACCTTGATGATATCTGCAACTACACCAACAATACCCTTGTAGGTAGCTTTCTGCTCCATTACCTTCTTAACGCTACCACCGTAACCGTCATAACGCTCGGCAATATCAAGAAGGGTCTGGAGTTTTGTCTTTTCCTGGTGATAAATATTCTGGTTCTGACGAAGCTGATCGTCTGTCTTATTGATCTTTGAACGGAGTTCATCGATCTTTTCTTCAACTTCACGAACCTGCGCGTTCTTATCTCTGATATCCTTGCTGGCTTTCTCGAACTCATCCTCCATTAATTTAATGGATTCTTTTCTCTCTTCTTCATCGCTCTTAACACGAAGAAGTCTTGAATTCAGCTCTGCCTTACGGACATTGATCTGCTCGTTCATGGAATCAAAGCGGCTCATCTTAGCCTTAATGGTTGAACGGGAATTCAGTTCACCGATGATGACATTCTTGCCGTCTTCAATCCTCTTATTAAGATCCTCGATCTCAGCCTGAACCTTTTCAAGTGCATCGGCAAGTTCCTTTGCAGTCTTTTCGGTCTCTTCGGCCTGAGCATCAAAGTCCTTGTTATCGTTGATGATACGATCCTTTTCAGCCTTTGATTCTTCGATCTCTTTCTCGATAGATGCCTTACGATCAAGATAATAAGCATCACTGTCGCCTGCTGATCTGATCTTTTCTTTTAAGAGTTCGATCTGACCTTCCAGACGGCTTCTGTTAAGATCGGTATTAGAAAGTTCGTTTCTTGCTTTCTCAATCTCTTTATCAAGATTTGAGATCTCTTCCTGCATCTGATCATATTCATCTTTAACGCCGTCGTACTTTTCTTTTACTTCGGCAAGATCATTTGAAGCAATGTTCAGCTTTTCCTCAACATCAATGAGCTTTGCATTTAAGCTTTCATGCTCAAGAAGGAAGGCGTTAACATCCAAAGTCTTAAGATTTTCCTTATAGCTTAAGTACTGTTTTGCTTTCTCGCTCTGACGCTCTAAGGGGCCGACCTGTCTCTCCAGCTCAGCTAAAATGTCATTTACTCTGACTAAGTTATTCTGTTCATTCTCGAGTTTTTTAAGAGCAGATGCCTTACGTCTCTTATACTTAACGATTCCGGCCGCTTCATCAAAGAGTTCACGTCTCTCCTCAGGTTTACCTGAAAGGATCCTGTCGATCTGACCCTGTCCGATGATGGAGTATCCCTCTTTACCGATACCCGTATCATAGAAAAGCTCGTTTACGTCTTTAAGTCTGCATGCTGTTCCGTTAAGAAGATATTCGCTCTCACCCGAACGATAAAGTCTTCTTGCAATGGTAACTTCCTCATATTCGGTAGGAAGTGCATGATCAGTATTATCAAGAGTAATAGCAACGTAAGCATAGCTTAAGGGTTTTCTTGTCTCAGTTCCCGAGAAAATGACATCCTGCATTGTGCCACCACGGAGCTGCTTAACGCTCTGTTCACCGAGAACCCATCTAACTGCATCTGCTACATTACTTTTACCGGATCCGTTGGGACCTACGATACCGGTTATTCCATTGTGAAACTGGAAGACAATTTTATTGGCAAAAGACTTAAAGCCCTGTACTTCAATACTTTTTAGAAACATATCCCTTATCTCTCAATTTGAGTAATGCCTGGTAGGCAGCCTGCTGTTCGGCAGCCTTTTTGGTACGGCCTTTTCCGTTTCCGAGAAGTTCTCCGTCAACAAATACAGAGACATCAAACTCCTTGTCGTGTTCGGGACCGTTTTCACCATTTAGGACATATTCAAATTCTTTCTTTAGTTTGCCCTGCACAACCTCCTGCAAGGTACTTTTACTGTCGTAAAAAAGCACTTTATCTTCAAGGTCTGACAAAATGAAGCGATTGATATGTGCTTTGGCTTTTTCCATTCCGCCGTCAAGGAAAATGGCGCCTATAATGGCTTCCATAACATCCGACGTAATGCTTTCCCTGTCTCTTCCTCCTGTGGCCTCTTCACCTTTTCCAAGCAAAATATATTTGCCAAGATCAAGGTCCCTGGCACAAATGGCAAGAGAAGGCTCGCACACCATGGAAGCTCTAAGTTTTGTAAGACGGCCTTCAGGCAAATCCGGATATTTATGAAAAAGGAATTCTGATGAAACGACTTCCAAAACTGCGTCGCCAAGAAATTCAAGTCTTTCATAATCACCCAATTTGTTGATCTTCTGCTCGTTAGCATAAGAACTGTGAGTAAGAGCCATCTTAAGAAGATTCTTATCCTTAAAATCGTATCCAATGAGCGATTCTAATTCTGATTGATCATATATATTCATTTTTACCACACTTAATCAAAAAGATTCCCGGGTGTGTTTTTCATCCGGGAATCAAAAATCCAAATGTCCGATTCGTAAGAACCCCTGATTAGTTAAGAGCCTCTTTGATAAGCTCTACAGCCTGTCCTACGGTAGTGATTGACTCAGCTGCATCTTCTTCAACATGAATATCGAAAGCATCCTCAATCCCCATAATGATCTGGTAAACATCAAGAGAATCAGCTCCGAGATCATCTGTGAAATTAGTCTCGTGAGTGATCTCATCTGGATCAACGTTAAGCACTTCAGCGATAATTGATTTTAATTTTTCAAGTTCCATAATTTCTAGTTCCTTCCTTAAAAGCTAAACTATTAAGTTAACTTTAATTTTCATCTTCCTCTTTTTTGAGTTTATCTTCAGCATCAATCCTGAGCTGTTCTTTTATCTTACCGTTAATATCAAGGTCGGTAAATTTCACACACTGTAATATGGAGTTTTTGATAGCTACGGATGAACTGCTTCCGTGCGTCTTAACAAGAAGTCCGTTGCATCCAAGTAAGGGTGCTCCGCCGTAACTCTCTGTATCAAAGATCTTAAGAGTCTTTTTAAGGGCGGGCTTTGCAAGGAGAGCTCCGATCTTGGAGATAAATGTACTGGTAAGGCCCTTTTTGATCATCTTAACAAGAGCTCCGCTGGTGCCTTCCATCATCTTAAGCACAACATTACCGGTAAAAGCTTCTGCAACAACAACGTCTGCGCCACCGTAAGGAATGTCTCTGGATTCACAGCTTCCAATGAAGTTGATTCCCTTTGCTTCCTTCAAAAGAGGGAATGTCTCTTTAACAAGTGCATTACCCTTCTCTTCTTCTGCGCCGATATTAACGATTCCTACTGTAGGATTCTTGATGCCAAGGAAGTTCTCTGCATAAATTGAACCCATCTGTGCAAACTGTACGATAGCCGTAGGCTTTGCGTCAACGTTTGCGCCGCAATCCAAAAGGAATGAAATTCCCTTGGTTGTAGGAATAACGGTTGCAAGAGGCGGTCTCTCGATACCCTTGATACGGCCGACAATTATCTGTCCGCCCACAAGGAATGCTCCGGTAGAACCGGCGGTAACAAGAGCATCACACTCTCCCTCTTTAACGAGGTACATAGCTCTTACAAGTGAAGAATCCTTCTTGCGTCTCACAGCGTTAACAGGGGGCTCGGCAGTTTCAATAACTTCAGTGCAGTGCACGATCTCAATTGAATCCTGATTATATGTGTACTTGCTGAGTTCCTCACGGATCTCGGGTTCTTTACCGCAAAGATAAATCTTTACACGAGACTCCGCATTAACTGCTTCTACTGCGCCCTTAACGATCTCGCCGGGAGCATTGTCTCCGCCCATGGCATCAACCGCTACTTTAACTATTCTGTCCATTATGCTTTTTCTCCAATTGTATGCGCGTTTTGCTTTCTTTTCTAAAAGATAATATACAAGAGACAGACCCAAAAAGCAACAAAAAAACCTATAAAAATCTATAAAAAATGGGTTCTCAGTTTAGAAATTTTTATATAAAAAAAGAAGCCGATTTCTCAGCTTCTTTGTTATCTCTTATTAATGCTCAGAAGAGTATCAATCAACGTCGATAACCTGCTTCTTGTCATAAGAGCCGCACTTCTTGCAAACTCTGTGAGGCTGCATAAGAGCTCCACACTTGCTGCACTTTACGAGAGTAGGAGCAGACATCTTCCAGTTAGCTCTTCTCTGATCTCTTCTTCCCTTGGAAGATTTGTTCTTGGGGCAGATTGACATGATTTACACCTCCTTAGTGGATTCCAATTTATCGAAAATAGCTGCCATGCGAGGGTCCGGCACAAAGGTATCGCATCCGCAATCTCCCTCGTTCAAATCATGGCCGCATACGGGGCAAAGTCCTTTGCAATCCTCGCGACACAAGATCTTGACAGGCCAGTTTACAGTAATTTCATCATGCAAAAGAAGTTCGGTGTCGATGGAATAACCTTCCATAAATTCATGAAGGTCTTCTGTCTCATCTTCATCTTCGCTCACATACTCGGGTGAAGCACATACTCTGTCGATATTGATATCAAGGTCGATATCCGTATCTTTAAGGCATCTGTCACACTCACCTTTAAACTTGAGCTTAACGCTTCCGCTGATCCTTGCTTTGCCCTTTTCGATGTTCTCGAATTTAAGCTCCATATTTTCGGCGCTTAAAAGTTCAAACTCACCGAAGCCACCGTCATATACCTTAAGTTCAGGCGTTACAGTGTTCTGAAGAACTTTGCCGGATGTATTAAAAACATCTGAAAGATTGATCAGCATATTCGTTACCTTTGCAATAAATTACACGCAAAATCGCATACTCGAATATTATAAGAACTGATTCGTATTATGTCAAGCACTTTTCTGAAAGAAAATCATTTCATCAGCATTTTCTCTTATCGATATCCACATAGGCTACATGATGACCTACATATTTATAAGCGGGACGCACGATCTTACCTGCATTCAGGATCTCCTCAAGACGATGTGCGCACCATCCGGAAATACGTGAAATAGCGAAGATCGGTGTGTAAAGCTCCTCCGGAATACCCATCATACTGTACACAAGTCCGCTGTAGAAGTCAACGTTGGCACAAACTTCTTTGTGAACGTTCTTCTGCTCCATGATAAGCTTTCCTGCGATCTTCTCAACTCTCTCATAGAAATTGAAATCGTCAAGTCTTCCCTTTTCCTCAGCAAGTTGTCTTGCATACTCCTTGAGGATGACCTCTCTGGGATCGGAAAGTGTATATACCGCATGGCCCATACCATAAACAAGGCCCTGCTTATCAAAAGCTTTCTTATCAAGGATCTTCTGGATGTAGTTCTTGATCTCCTTCTCATCTTCACGGTTCTTGATGTTTGCATAAAGGTCTCTGAACATGTTCTCAACCTTAAGGTTTGCACCACCGTGACGGAATCCTTTAAGTGAACCGATGGATGCTGCGATTGATGAGTAAGTATCGGTTCCGGATGAAGTTACAACGTGGGTTGTAAAGGTGGAGTTGTTTCCTCCGCCGTGATCCGCATGAAGGATAAGGGCTACGTCAAGTACCTTAGCTTCAAGAGGAGTAAACTGTCCGTCGGGGCGAAGCATCTGAAGAATGTTCTCAGATACAGAAAGCTCCGGCTTGGGGTTTCTGATGACAAGAGCTTCGTCTTTTCTGAAGTGACAGTATGACATGTATGAATAAACTGCAAGTAAAGGAAGCTTGTTTATAAGCTCAAGTGATTGTCTCAATACATTTCTTGCAGAAATATCATCGGGGTTATTATCATACGCATAAAGAGTAAGCACACATCTTTGAAGAGCGTTCATGATATTTGCATTTGAAGCCTTCATGACAACGTCTCTTGTGAAACGTGCACCAAGGTTCTGGAACTCTCGGCATGTGGCGATAAAGGAATCAAGCTGTGACTTGGTGGGAAGCTTACCGAAAATAAGAAGGTAGGTAGCCTCCTCAAAGCCGAAACGTCTGTCTCCGAGACCCTTGATGAAATCAACCACGTTTACGCCCTGATAATAAAGTCTTCCGTCACAGGGAACCTTGTTACCGTCGATAAGGTCAAATGCAACAACGTCTGAGATCTCGGTAAGTCCGGTAAGAACGCCCTTACCTGAAGCATCACGGAGTCCTCTCTTTACGTCGTACTCAAGATAAAGGTTCTTATCGATTCGACGATTATGGTCGAGAATATCCTGGAGCTGTTCAATTTCATTACGGATATTGTCCATCTCGTTGAAATCGAGCATCTCATTTTTCTCATGTACTGAATAAATATCTGCCATAATACGTCCTCCCGAAAATAAAATTGTATACAAGTATATTTGTATAACTTTCTTGATTATAACGTATGATTATAAAAAAGGAAAGTAAAAAATTTTTAAATATTCATTATTTCGCTTTTTTCGTTCCTTAATTTACAGAAGCCACACTGTCCTTCATGCTCTTTATATAATCATAAAGATAAGGTGCTGCTTCCTTTCCGTACTTCTCAATAATGCGAACAATAGCTGAACCCACTATGGCTCCATCGCTCTTCGACGCCATTTCCTTTGCCTGCTCGGGAGTACTGATACCAAAACCAATGGCACAGGGAGTATCAGTAACTTCTCTGATATGAGCTATGATAGAATCAAGGTCGGTCTTGATCTCGTTACGAACACCGGTTACTCCCATGGAACTTACAACATAGATAAACCCATCTGCCTGCCTTGCGATATTCTTAATACGGTCTTCCGATGTGGGGGAAACCATAGAGATGACTGCAACATTATGTGCGTTTGCAGGTCCTTCCATCTCTTCCTTTTCCTCAAAAGGCATATCGGGAACAATAATACCGTCTACCCCCAGCTCCTCGCACTTTGAAAAGAACTCATCATATCCGTAATGAAATACAGGATTTGCATATGTCATAAAGCAAAGAGGAATATCACTTTCCTGTCTTACTCTTCTGACGATATCAAAAACACCATCGGTTGTCATACCGTTAGAAAGGGATCTGATATTTGCCTCCTGGATCACCACGCCCTCCGCGGTAGGATCAGAAAAAGGAATACCAATCTCAATAAGGTCGCATCCGGCTTTTGCCATTTCCAATATGAACTTTACGGAAGAATCTGCATCGGGATCGCCTGCTGTAAGAAAACCAATAAAAGCTTTTTTGTTAGATGTATCAAATGCCTTGGAAATTTTGTTGTTTAATAAATGTTTCATTTTGATTACCTTTTTATTATAACCTATGGTTAGATTAATTGCATTAAGAAAACGAATTAATTATCAGTCATGAAGATCAACACCTCTGTATCTTGCGATGGCTGCCACATCCTTGTCGCCACGGCCTGATACACAAATGATGATGCTTGAATCCTTGGGATAATCCTTAGCTATCTTCATGGCCTGAGCTACAGCATGAGCGCTTTCAATTGCAGGGATGATTCCTTCGGTTCTTGATAAATATTCAAAAGCATTAACAGCTTCTTCATCGGTAATAGGAACATATTTTGCTCTTCCGATGTCATGAAGATAAGCATGCTCGGGACCGATGCCGGGATAATCAAGACCCGCTGAGATTGAATATACGGGAGCGATCTGACCGTATTTATCCTGGCAAAAATATGACTTCATACCGTGAAAAATTCCAAGGGAACCTGTGGCAATAGTAGCTGCAGTCTCTGGAGTATCTACGCCTCTTCCGCCCGCTTCGCATCCGATCAGTTCTACTTCTTTATCGGGGATAAAATTATAGAAGGCACCCATTGCATTCGATCCACCACCTACGCAGGCAATAACAGCTGCAGGGAGTTTTCCTTCAGCCTCAAGGATCTGGGCTCTTGCTTCCTTACTGATAACGCTCTGGAAATCTCTGACGATGGTAGGAAAAGGATGAGGTCCCATTACAGATCCGAGGCAATAATGAGTATCTTCTACTCTGTTTGACCATTCTCTCATGGCGTCATTAACAGCATCCTTCAGGGTCATGGTGCCGGTGGTTACTGCATTCACCTTCGCTCCTAAAAGTTCCATACGGTAAACATTAAGAGCCTGTCTTTCCGTATCTTCCTTACCCATAAAGATCTCGCATTCCATTCCGAGAAGTGCTGCAGCCGTTGCGGTTGCAACACCGTGCTGGCCTGCGCCTGTCTCTGCGATGAGTCTGGTCTTTCCCATCTTCTTTGCAAGCAGAGCCTGACCAAGTACATTATTGATCTTGTGAGAGCCGGTATGGTTAAGATCTTCCCTCTTTAAGTAAATCTTTGCTCCTCCAAGATCCTTTGTCATCTTCTCTGCATAATACAAAAGAGAAGGTCTTCCTGCATATTCATTTAATAATTTCTGAAGCTCGGCATTAAATTCAGGATCATTTTTATAATGTTCATAAGCCTCTTCCAGCTTAATGAGTTCATTCATCAAAGTCTCTGAAATGTACTGTCCGCCGTGTATTCCGAATCTTCCTTTATCGCTCATTTTATTGCCCTTTCCTACTGCCTTAATTTAGTCCTTTTAAAGTCTTTAACATCTGTGCCTTATCATTGCTCCTCATAAAGGTTTCACCGATAAGAACAGCGTTTGTTCCGTTTTCTTCGAGTCTTGCAATATCTTTTCTTTCCTTCATTCCGCTTTCGGAAACAAATACTATATTTTCCGGGACCATTTTTCTTAGCCTTACAGAATTTTCAATATCAACGGTAAAATCTTTTAGGTTTCTGTTATTAACACCGATGATCTCAGCCTTACTTTTAAGAGCTCTTTTAACCTCTTCCTCATCGTGAGCTTCAACAAGTGCAGAAAGTCCAAGTTCTTTTGAAATACCAAGATATTCACTGAGCTGCATATCGCTTAATATTGAGCAGATCAGCAAAACCGCGTCAGCACCCATGACCTTTGCCTGATAGATCATGTACTCATCAACAGTGAAATCCTTCCGAAGAAGTGGTATTGATACCGCTTTTCTGATCTCGCTGAGATACTCATCCCGTCCCATGAACCATTTGGGCTCAGTCAGAACGCTCATTGCATCGGCTCCCGCTTTTTCATATTCCTTTGCTATTTGAACATAAGGAAAATCCTCTGCGATGACACCTTTTGACGGAGATGCCTTCTTTGCTTCGCAGATAAAGCTGATACCGGGCTTTGCAAGAGCTTTCTTAAAAGGAAATCCGGTATCGGGATTCATCGATAACGCCTCAGCTCTCAGCTCGCTAAGGGGCTTTAAATATTTTTCGTGATCAATACGCTCTATCGTATAGTCTGCTATTTTCTGTAAGATCATTTTGTCTCCCTATTACTGCTTAAGAAAATTCGCCATAACAGCTTTTCCTTCATTCGTTAAAACAGATTCAGGATGGAACTGTACGCCGTATATTTTGTAGTCTCTATGCTCCACTGCCATAACTTCGCCGTTAGGAGTAGTCGCAGTAACCTTCAGGCAATCGGGAATTGTTTTTGGATCTGCTGCAAGTGAATGATATCTTGCCACCGTCATTTCCTTATCCATTCCCGCAAACAGTGCTGATGAATTGTCTAAAAAAGCAACAGACTGTTTACCGTGCATAAGCTGTTTTGCATAAGTTACTGTTGCACCAAAGACTTCACAGATTGCCTGATGTCCCAGACAGATTCCCAAAATTGGTTTCTTACCTGCAAAATACCTGATAATGTCTTCACAGTTACCTGCCTCAGAAGGCTTTCCGGGACCGGGAGAAATAATGATGTGACCGGGGTCAAGCTTCTCTATCTCTTCCGCAGTCATCTCATCATTTCTGATAACTTTGATATCGGGATCAATACTTCCCACAAGCTGATAAACGTTATAAGAAAAGCTGTCGTAATTATCAATTAAAAGTATCATGTTTTTACCGCCTCCCCTTATTATCACTCTATGCCTTTACAGGCTTTTTCGATTGCCTGTCTTACGGCAGCAGCCTTTTGGAGGCATTCTCTGTGTTCATTAACAGGTACCGAGTCTGCAACAATACCTGCACCGGATCTTATAAAGACCTTGTTATTCTTTGTAAATGCAAGTCTTATTGCAATACAAGTATCAAGGTTTCCGGTAAATGAAATATATCCGATGGCTCCACCATAGATACCCCTCTTATTGTTTTCAAGTTCATTGATGATCTCGCAGGCTCTTAGTTTCGGCGCGCCGGATAAAGTGCCTGCAGGAAGGATGGCATCAACCGCATCAAGGGCATCCTTGTCATCTCTGATATCACCGCCTACCGTTGAACCGATATGCATTACATGTGAATATCGCTCGATGGACATGTACTTTTCGACTTCAACCGATCCGATCTTACTGATCTTTCCGATATCGTTTCTTCCAAGGTCAACCAGCATGTTATGCTCGGCTCTT
>JAEEGI010008297.1_pt1 | contig 22989 bp, 24 predicted proteins | sample 8958751 | NCBI WGS metagenome assembly JAEEGI01 (sample SAMN16246545, study PRJNA631951) | gut metagenome | biome: gut microbiome; feature: rumen; material: KS-attached | host: Bos | place: Iran: Karaj | collected 2018-10 | reverse complement strand
CAGCAATGATCTTCTTCACCTCCGCCTCTATCTCCTCTTGGGAAAGTTGTTTCGGCAAATAACTCTCAAGAACCTCCACCTGTGCCAACTCTGCATCAGCCAGGTCTTGACGCCCTGCTTGAGTGTAGGTCGTTGCAGTTTCCTTGCCCTGCTTAGCCAGTTTTGAGATAATCTTCAATGCATCTGCATCAGCCAATGTGTCGTTGGCTCCAGGAGCGGTTTTTGCTTCCAGAAATACTTTCTTAATGTTGCGAAGCGTCTCCAGACGAACCTTGTCGCGAGCCTTCATTGCTGACTTGATGTCCTCGCTAATCTGATCGAATAAAATCATAATGCTATTATTTAAACCTTAACATGATGCAAAGATACAGTTTAATTTCTTAACAATCCCTTTTTACGTGAAGTCTTAGACTTTTTTAGCGATTGCACACGCGGGAACCTTAATTATATAATTAGGTAGAATCATAAGAAATCCTCCCAGAGGAAGATGAGTATCATCTTTTCTTAGGAAGAAAAGTATCAGGATAAAACACGAACTTAGAGCCTTTCATACCAACTCCGTCGTAATCGGCAGCAATGGGGAACTGGCAGCAAAGATTGCTGATAGCATCATCATCAAGCGTGACAGTCAGTTCCAGTTCAATGGCCATCCGTCGCTCGCTGTAACAAAGATTCCAGATGCATTCGCCCAGAACGGCATTGACTACCGTTCTAATCTCGTCCTGAGTGCGCCAAATGGAATCGAAGTCAGTCATAATATTCGATATTCAGCTCCTCGCTGACGTTGAAATCATCATGGAAGCCATCATCATACGAATAGACAATTCGCATGCCACGATACGTAGAAGGAACCTTCAATGTTTCCAGCAGATGCCATTTGGGACGGCCAAAGTCGTATGATTCCCTGTCAAGGAGGATGCGGTTGGAAACAAAGTCAAAGTGGTAATACCCACCGCCGATACATTGGTCACCCGACTTCAGCAGATGCTTATGTTGGTTGACCATGCCAAGGCGAAAGTAGCCATCCATTGTTATTATGAACTTTGGGAGAGTCATATATTATTCTCCTATAATCGTTACTACCAACTCTCTGGTACCACCAAAGTTACGGTATTCACAAAAATAGATGCCCTGCCAAGTTCCCAAGTTCAACTTGCCTTTGGTGATTGGGATAGTAAGACTTACACCACTTAGCACGGACTTTGCATGAGCTGGCATATCATCGGAACCTTCCAATGTATGTTCGTACTCAGGACGATTCTCCGGGACCAACTTATTAAAGATTGTCTCCATATCCACACGGACATCTGGATCATAGTTCTCATTGATAGTCAGTCCACAACTGGTATGCTTTGTGAAGATGTTGATGATGCCAGTCTTCGGTAATTTCGGTAACTGACTCAGTATCTCACTTGTCACTAAGTGAAAGCCTCTTGACTTAGGCTTAAGTATTATCTCTACTTGTTGTACCATAATCGTTATAAAATAAGATGTTTCATAGGATGACCTCCTGGGCTACGGACAAGACAATCAGACCTGCCGCAGCAAAGCGAATGCCAGCAAAGAGCATTTTTCCGCCCGTCATGTTCGCCGTAATGCCAAAGGCACTGAAGCCCACTATGATAAGCGGGAAAGCCCATCCCCACGCTATTGCTGCTGTCAAGGCAAATACAACCACCCACACGGGGTGCTGGAATATGGACGTTTTTGTCATAAACTTTTCTAAAAGTTGGTGCAAAATTAGCAATAATTCAGAGATTATCACTATATTTGTGGTCAGATTTAATAGTATTTGTGATTACTGACAAAAACAAAGGCAAAGAATAACTGTGATGGCAAACGCTCTGCTATATTATCTGATTGTTATCAATGTTGTGACCTTCCTGGTCTATGGCATTGATAAGTGGAAGGCCAAGCAAGGCAGCTGGCGCATATCCGAAGCTACCTTGCTGATACTGGCAGTCATCGGTGGCAGCATTGGAGCTTTGCTTGGTATGAAGGTTTGGCGGCATAAGACGATGCACAAGAAGTTCAAGTATGGACTTCCTCTGATTCTGTTGGTACAGATAGCACTTATTTATTTCATCTGCAACTTTTCAGATCATTGTTACGTCTAACAGATAGGAACTTTTAAAAAGAAACGATTATGATACTCTCAACAACCCCACAAATTAAAGGTCACACTATCCGCGAGTATAAGGGTATAGTGACAGGTGAAACCATTATCGGTGCCAACATGTTTAAGGACCTGTTTGCTGGCATCCGCGACATCGTAGGCGGTCGTGCAGGCGCTTATGAGAAAGTGCTTTCAGAAGCCAAGGACACCTCCATGCAGGAGATGATGCAGCGTGCTCAGGCTCTTGGAGCCAACGCCATCGTAGGCATCGACATCGACTATGAGACCGTTGGTGCCAACGGCTCCATGCTCATGGTAGCCACCAGTGGAACGGCAGTAGTCATTTAAACAGGGAATGAAATTTTTAGGCAATATAATTTGGTTGATCTTTGGCGGTCTGCATACTGCCATTGAGTATTTCATCGCAGGATTGATACTGATGATAACCATCATCGGCATCCCGTTTGGTTTGCAGAGCATGAAGCTGGGCATACTGGCCATCTGGCCGTTCGGTTCGAAGGTGAAGTGGAAGGAGTCGCAGCCCGGCTGTCTGAGCATGTTCATGAACGTGCTGTGGTTCTTCGTTGGCGGCATCTGGATCTGTCTCACCCACATCTTCTACGGCCTGTTGCTCTGCATCACCATCATCGGCATCCCATGGGGAAAGATGCATTTTCGCCTGGCAAAGCTGGCCCTGTCGCCCTTCGGCATGGAAGTTGTATAGTCCTGATTTACTTCCCTTTCCTGAACTCCCTCGGGTTCATTCCTTTCATCCGATTGAAAAAACGGGCGAAGGTGGTGACTTCGGCGAAATGGAGCCGGTCGGAGATCTGGGTGATGCTCAGCGAGGTCTGGCGCAGGAGGAAAGTTGCCTCCATGAGGAGCATCTGATTGATGTAATCGACGACGGTGCGCCCACCTGACACTTGGCGGACAACACGCGAGAGGTAGGTGGTGGTGATGCAGAGTTCGGAGGCGTAAAAGCCGATGTCGTGATGCTCTGCGAAGTGTTGGGGCAGTAGGTGAAGGAATCCGAGGAAGATTTCCTCGACGCGCTTGGGGAAGCGGTGCTCGCGGATACTGTGCTGCTGGACGGTGGAGAGGTCGGTGAGGAAGAGGTTGTAGAGCATACGCAAGCTGTCGTTGGAAAGCGGGAGTCCCATCTGCTGGTAGTGAATCATCATCAGCATCAGTTCGCGCAGACGGCGAAAATCGTCGGCTTTCAACGGCATTACGGGCGAGGTGAGTTCTACCACCGTGAAGTAGGCCGTGCGGATGGCATCGCGCACCATGGGCAGGCTGAGCGTGAAGTGCTCGTCGCCCAGCAGGCAGATGCCGCTGTAGTCGCTGGAGGACGAGAGGATGGTTATCTCGAAGCCGGGCGAATAGGTATAGAGGTCGCCCTTGTGCAGCGTAAGTTCGCGATTATTATATAATATGGTAAGCCAGCCGCGCGTGACAATCGTATAGATATAGCAAGACAAGAAGCCGTGCGTCTCGTTCGCGCCGAATGACCACTCCGCGTTAGTCTCCAGACAGATAACGTTTCCATCCCACTCACCTTCGGGAAAAGGTAGGTTTCTCAGTTGCCAAAATTCTTTCAAGCTGTACATAATCACAATATTTGGGTGCAAAGATACTAATAAATTTTGAATTTGTTTCGTTTTGGTCGGTTTTTGTTTCGTTTTAGCTTGCAATTCTATGGAAAAAACATCGTAACTTTGCAGCGTGATTGAAATCACACTGCGAAGTCAGGCTGCACCTCAGCATAAAGCGAGCTTTCTGCATTCGGTTTGCACTGACCTTGCATCCAGATAACAAATAACATAGTATTCACTCAAAAACAATTCAGATTATGGACAAGCAGAAATCAATCGAAGCATTGCAGTTCTTCGTAACAGGCCTCTCAGAAGGTGCATTCGTACACAAGGTACAGGGACAGATTTTCAAGGCCCAGGGCTTCACAAAGCTGGGCGAGAAGTACATCGGCCACTACACGGAGGAGATGGAATGGGTGGAGAAGTTCATCGACCGCATCCTCGACCTCGGCGGCGAAGTGAAGGTGGAGAAGCACGAGGCTCGCGCACTGTGCTACGACCCCGTGGAGTACATCAAGGAGGACCTGAAGATTCAGGAGCCGGGCGTGGAGTTGCTGCGCAAATGCATGGGTTCGGTATGTGAGGACTATCTCACCTTCGACATTCTGAAGGACTACCTAGCCGACGAGGAAGAAGACCTCTACTGGAGTCAGGGCGCACTCGAGATGATTGAGAAGATTGGCGCACAGAACTGGCTGATAATGCAGATGTAATTCATTGAACATTGAACATTGAAAATTATGAAAGAGAAGGTATTACAGGCTATGCGTAAGTTCGGTGCTCCCGTGAACGCTGGCAAGATTGCGGAGATTACAGGTATCGACCGCAAGGAAGTGGACAAGGCTTTTGCCGAGTTGAAGAAGGAAGGCGCGATTGTGTCGCCCGTCCGTTGCAAGTGGCAGCCCGCTTGATTATCTCTCATGGCATAGCCCCTTTGGCTTATGCCGTTTCCCCGATGAACGGGGATACTCAAATCTTCAACGGGCGGCAAGCAAGGTGACTGAGTCTTTTGGCTGAAAGACACCGATACTTGCTGCCCTTTTTAATCCTAAAACGAAAATACGATTATGACAAAGTTCAAATGCCCCTGCAAATACACCTACGACCCTGAAAAGGGCGACCCCAAGCAGAACATCCCTCCTGGCACTCCCTTTGAGGAATTGCCCAATACATGGCGCTGCCCCCGCTGCAAGCGTAAGAAAGAGAAATTCGTAGCTGTGGAAGAATAAATCAAGAAATATGGAAATGAATGAGCAGCGAGAGCAGAGTCAAGCATGCTTGAACTCTGCCGAGTCGCGAATGAATTGCGACAAGGTCGAAATCAAGGCAATCAAGGCCGTACGCATGTATGACCACGGCTTTATGAATCAGAGTTTCGCTTTTGGCGGCGAGGAAGGTAAGGACATGTTCGACGAGCAGATCATCTACCGTAGCTCGCTCCAGAACTTCCTCATCGAGACCGATGAAGGCATCATCCTCATAGATACCGGTTTCAAGACAGGCATGTCGGCCCCGGCCAAGAAATTGGGCGCACCGCTCTACATGGGCGACAGGGTGGACGACTACATGGCATCGTTCGCCGCACTGGGCTACAAGCCTGAGCAGGTGACGAAGATCCTCATCACCCACAAGCACGGCGACCATTCGGACTGCATCAGCGAGTTCCCCAACGCCAAAGTCTATATCTCGCCTGAGGATGCCGACGCGATGAAGTTGGAAGGTGAAAATATCGTCCGTGTCAGCTATAAGGACGGACGCTACCAGAACTTCCCCGCCTGCGAGGAAATCGTCCCTGGTCTCTACTTCATCGAGGCGAAGGGCCACACCAAGGGCAACAGCATCGTCATTCTGGAGCACGACGGACTCTATTACATGTTCCACGGCGACATCACCTACTGCGACGCTGCCCTGAAGGCCAACAAACTCTCAATCATCTTCGAGGACAAAACGGCAGCCCGCGAGACCCTCGACCGCGTCCGCACTTTCATCAAGAACAATCCCACCGTCTATCTCTCCACTCACTGCCCCGAGGGCTATGAGAACCTGGAGATGAAGCGGGTAATGAAACTGTAATGACATTAATCATAGGACTGCTGATTCCGCTGCTGGGCACGATGCTCGGCTCTTCTTTCGTCTTTTTGATGAAGGATGAGATGCCTATACGCTTGCAGAAAGCATTGTTGGGTTTTGCATCGGGTGTGATGGTGGCGGCATCAGTGTGGTCGCTGCTGATTCCCGCGATGGAGATGGATGTTAATAGCGGCAAATGGGCTGTGTTTCCAGCAGCCATTGGTTTTCTGCTTGGCATGGGATTCTTGTTGCTCATCGACGAACTGACACCACACCAGCATATCGGAACGGACAAACCGGAAGGCATGCGTTCCCATCTATCGAAGACAGCGATGCTTGCCCTTGCTGTCACCATTCACAATCTGCCTGAAGGTATGGCTGTAGGTGTAGTGTTTGCAGGAGCCGATAGCGGAGTAACGAACATTTCTCTTGCCAGTGCCGTCGCCGTATCATTGGGTATCGCTATTCAAAATGTACCAGAAGGAGCCATCATCTCCATGCCGATGCGGGCGGCAGGGAACAGTCGTTGGCGTTCGTTTATCATCGGTTCATTGAGCGGAGCCGTAGAACCCGTCGGAGCCATTGCCGTCCTAATGCTCGCCTCTCTGCTCATGCCCGTTCTCCCTTACATGCTCGCCTTTGCCGCAGGTGCCATGTTCTATGTTGTAGTCGAGGAACTTATCCCTGAAGCCTCCAGCGGTCAGCACTCTAATCTCAGCACCATCGGTTTTGCCATCGGTTTTGTCCTGATGATGGTACTTGATGTGGTAATGGGATAAAAGTGTCGAGAGGGTATTTCTTCTAAACAAGACTGCCAATGTTTAAACGAATTCCCCATGGCTTCTTTGAGTAATCATTTGCAAAAGCTATCAATCATAAACGGACGGCGATGTTTCCCATGAACCAACGGCCCTGCTGCGGGATAAGATTGGTGTTCATGCCACTGCGGTTATAACGGGTGCCCAGAAGGTTGTGGATGTTCAGTCCGAGGGTGACAGGGCCGATCATATATTCGCCTCCGACGTTCAGAATGCAACGGGCGGGCATCTCCAAATGAGTGATGCTCTTTTCGGCAGCATCGACTGCGGCATCCCAGGCAGCGGCGGCCATGTCTGCCGTCACAGGTGAGAGCTTGTAAATGGCCCATTCGATGTAATGGGTGTTAACCAGGACGTATTGCTCAATGTCGGGGTTATAGGATGTCTGACGCCCTTCAAAGAGTACATGGGTATGAAGCTTCAGCTTCGGCGTAGCCTGCCAGCCAAGTATCAGGTTAGACATGATGACGGGGGTGTTGTTGTTGTCATTGATGTCGTTATTATAGTAGGGGCGGAATGCTTCAAGCTCTCCAATGTTAATGAGGTTTGACTTGAAGGTGTGGGTCCAGGTGAAGTTCCAGTCGGCGGTGAACTTCGGCTGTCTGTAGCCGGCCATCAGCTCCACGCCACAGGTCTTGTTCTGGCCGACGTTACTGTAATCGATAATATTGGTCATGATGAGGTCGCTGGCATAGTTATAGAAGCCGTTGACCTCGAAGTTCAGCCCCTTGATCCAGTTGTTGCCGGCAAAGGAGAGCTGGAAAGAGTGGGCGCGCTCCGGCGAGAGGGTGATGGGCTCGCGCTCACGCAAGAGTACTGCCAGAACGTTGGCCTGACGGTAGATGTAGGGGGCGTCGACAAAGGACTTGGAATAGCTCAGCCGGACGCTCCAGCGAGGGCGCTGCAGGATAAGGGCCGCTCGTGGCGACAGCTCGCGCACCTTGCTGTCGTCGTAGCGTTTCTTATAGTCGAAACGCAAGCCTGCATTGGCGATGAGTGAGAAGGGACGAGAGAAAAGTGAGAAGTTCCACCGGTGCTTCAACTGGAGCCAGGCATCAGCTCTGTTCTCGCTGCCTTTTCCTGTCTCTCGTATCCGCGTCTCCTCGGGAAATGTCTCTTCGAAATTATAGCCTATCTGATAACGGATGTCGTCGAGCTGGAAGTGGCCATATTCGGCTCCGAAGCTGATGTTGCCATGATGGTTGTCGCCCATTGTATAGGCATAGTTGCCCTTCAGCTGGAAACCGTAGTTCTGCTCCTGGCCGTTGACGTAGCGGGAGAATCCTCCACAGCTGTCGAACGTCTGTATCATATAATTGGGAAATGGGAGAGACAGGAACCATGCGGTCATAGGTTCGTCGCTGATGACCTGATAGCGCGTCAGGTCGGACTTGTCGTAGGTGGCTGCAGCTTTCCACCGTACATTGAACATGGACCATTGATAACTGAGGTCGGCATGATGCGAGCTGGTGCTGAAGCATGGTGACAGGCCATTATAGGTGCGGTATCGGTCATGGTTGTATGACAAGGCAAGCGAGCTCATGGTGAAGGGGGATACCACCTGCGAAAAATGGGTGTCGTACATGAGCTGAAGACCTTTATAGCCCAGTTGCAGGCCAAAATCGTAGGTAGGACGATTGCCGATGCGACCAATGCTGATATGGTCATAAGGCATGTTGAAATAGGTTTCCGCATTCCGGTCGTCGGGTGCATCGCGCTGTTCACCGCTGTTGCGGTAGACACTGCCCCAGACGAGCAGATCGATGTCGAAATAGCGTTTGCCGAAGACGGCATCGGCCTTGATCTGGCCGTAGTTGCCCACACCCATCTTCGCCTGAAGGCCATCGACATCAGCCCCCTGCCAGGTGATGATGTTTACCACACCAGTCAGGGACACATCACCGTAGAGCGAAGAAGCCGGACCGCGCAACACCTCTATCTGCTTCACCCTCTCCAAGGAGATACTGAAATCGGGGGCGGCGGTGTTGGTGGCATAGCTATTCAGGCGGTGACCATTGAGCATGATGAGAATTTTCTCCTGGGTATTACTGTAGATACCACGCATGGCGATGTTGATATCGTCATTACAGTCAATGAGGTTCATGCCAGGCACATAGGCCGCCAACACTTCCTGCAGGTTACGGGCACCGCTGTTCTGAATCATTTCGGCGGTGATGAGCGTGGTGGGTACAGGAACCTCTTCCAGACTCTCGGCCTGACTGGAGGCGGTGGTAATGGTGGGGGTCATGCCGGCCTTGATATTATTCACCAGATCGGCAAAGGTAGCCGGATCACCTGACGACGGACTGTAGTAGGGATTCTCCTGCAACATCAGCGTGGCATACCTCTCGGTCTGCTCCATGTCGAAGCGGGCCAGATAGCAGAGAGCGACGAGACGGAGCGCATTCTGGTGCAGATTGCCATGAAAGGCGTTAAGATTCTGCAACAGGATATCGCGGGCCTGTTCGATGCGACCTATCTGGTAATCACTCTCGGCCTGGGTGTATATGTCGCGCATCTTCGTGTCAACCTGGGCGAAGGCGCTTAAAGGTAAAAAGGTAAAAAGGTAAAAGAGCAAACCCCATTTTACCATACCGATAATTCTTTGTCGTTTCTTTTGTTTCATTTCCTTTACCTTTTTACCTTTATGGTTACCTCTGTGTATTCGTCCTTGACACTTGCCACACTGATGTCGCCGCTGTGGTTCTGTATGATTTCGCGACTCAGGTAGAGTCCTATGCCCGCAGCCTCACTGGTGGTCTTAGTGGTGAAGAAGGGATTGAAAATCTTGTCGAGCAACTTCTCGTCGATACCGACGCCATTGTCACGAATCTTCAGGACGTACTCTCCTTCGGCGACCGCGACGGTCAGCGAGACTTCAGGGACATAACGCTCCACCTTTTGAGCTTTCTTGACTACAGCATAGACAGCGTTGCCCAACAGATTCATGATGGCCTTACTGAGCATGGCGGGATTGCCGTGCAAGGGCATAGGACTGTCGGGTAGTGTAAATGTTGTACGGATATGATACTGCTCTTTCTCGTCAGTATAATACTTGGCAAGCATCTCCTCATTCTGCTGAAGCACCGGCAGGAGGTCCATATCGGCATACCCCCCAGTACGGTCTTTCAGCATCTCCTCCATAGCCTTCAGCATACGACTGGTATTCTGTCCATACATGTCTACATCATGCAGGTTACTGGTCAGCATGTCAACAATGTCAAGCGTATCTTCATAGTCGGTCTCGCTGATGATGACCTGGCCATCGGCCTTCACCGTCGACTCGTTGTCGATATTCTCCTTAAGGTCTTTCAGCAGGTCGTTGGATATCTTGGAAAAATTGATGATATAGTTCATAGGATTCAGGATTCGGTCAATGAGTCCCTCGGTCAGTTTACCCACCGTAGCCATCTTTTCCTGACGTATCAGCTCGTCCTGGGCGTTACGGAGGTCGGCGGTACGCTCTTCGACTATTTGTTCCAGCTTGATCTTCTCCTTTTGCAGACGCTTCAGACGGTAACGGAACAGCAGCCAGACGATGCAGGCAATGATGATGAAATAGAGCAGCACCATATACCAACGCATGAGGAGCGGATAAGCTATGCTGAAGCCAACGGAAGCTACCTCGGACAGTTCGCCATTGGCCAGCCGGGCCTGTACGCTAAGTGTGAACGATCCGTAGGGTAGATTGAGGAATTCGACGTCGTGCTTTTCGGTCCAGGCACTCCACTGTCCGTCAGTGCCCCAGATGCTCTGGTTGCTTAACTTATAACGATACAGGGTTCTGCCCGAAAGCGGCGCATAGTCAAGAGCATAGAAGAACTGCAGATGTCCCTCGTCGCTGTCTATCGCCACCCTTCTGGGCATGTCGCCATAGCCGCCCCAGAGTACGCTGTCGCCACCCATGACGATGGAACGGAAACGAACGTTACAACTGTCGATGAGTGCACTAAGTGCTTTCTTGTCAGTGTCGACGATGGCCAGCACTTCATCACCGCCAATCCACACCTGGGCACCATGACGATACTGGGCCTTCACCTCAATGTCGCTGACGGGCATATACAGATGGCTGGACAAGTCGGCGATGGGGTCGCGAGGTTTGCCGGGGTCAGTACCTCGGGTTTTACCGTGAACATTCTGGAACCAGAGACCGCCATGAGCATCCTTGCGGATATCCGTTACCAACGGGAGGTCATTCACCAGCTGTACTTTGCCCGCTTGATAACAGTAGACACCATCGGGTTCTCCGGTATATACCTTGTCACCATCCACCAGTATGGCAGTAGTGGCGTTAGACGACAACCTGCTAACATTGCCGTCACGTGCAATTTTGTAGATGCCGCTGGAAGTGGCGGCTAATAGTCCGTCACGACTTTGGTACAACATCCAACAGATATTGTTGATGTCGGCTACACGATTGCATTGCTGCGAAGTGATGCTGTAGAGACCATTGGTGCCGCCCGCATAAATCTTACCGTCGAAGGCTGTAATAGAATGAATTTCGCCTAAGAGACCGTCCTTGGCTAGGAAATAGCTGTAGACCGATGGTATTTCAATCGAAAAAACGCCATGTGACGTAACACCCCAGAGCATGCCGTGACCGTCATAGGCCACGCAGGCCACCTGATTGGAGCACAGGCCGTCAGCCTCTGTGATGGCATAGAGGTCATAGCCATGATCGTCAGTAATGATCAGACCGTTGTTCTTTTTGACTTTGACTTGAAGCCCACCATCCAGTTTGACCGTCTGGATAATATCATCCAGCGTGGCATTTTCTTCACCCTTTTTCAGAGCCTCCAACGAAACAATTTGGGCTTCCACGCCGGGACGGAACTTGGCATTCGTGCGCATCTTCAGAGAAACGATGCTGCCGTTGACTTCATAAATATTGTTGTCACTGGCTACAAACAGCAACGAGCCCCCTTCCTCAAAGATTTTCATCACCTCGCCTTCGAACTGGCCATTCTTTCCCACCTGCTGCATAAACAGTTCACCGTTGGCCCGTTTCTGTAGGCGGGCAAAGTAGTTGTAACCACCAATCCAAATAGTGTTATTGCTGTCACAGTAGACCGCCGTGACGCGGCTGATGTCTAGCGAATGGATGATACGCCAACGGGAACGGTCGTAGTAGAGCAGTCCTTCGAAGTTTGCCACGAACACCGTACCGTCCTCGCCGATCACAATATCGTAGCAACGGTTATGACCGCCATAATCCGCTGCCGTATAGTTATGAATAAGCGGAAGACCCTGCGAAGCCAAGGCTAAAGGTAAAAAGGTAAAAAGGTAAAAGGGTAAAACGATTTTTACCCAACCTTTTATCCAAAGCTTGTTGTACTGCATCATTTTTTACCTTTTTACTTTTTTACCTCTCTATACGGTATCCCTCTGCCCACATAGTAGTCCCATTCCTCTTGAGTGAAATTGCGTTTCACATTCTGACGGAGACGCTGGGCAATCATGGGCAACGAGATAAGATATTCGGTAACGGTACCGTTATATTCGCCCGTCCAAATATAATTCATGTCTTTGCTGAAGGTGAAGTCGTTAAGCCAGCTGCTGGACTGGAACAGCGTGATGGGCTTGATCTGCGGGTCACTGGTCATCCAAAAGAGCAACTTGCCGTCATAACTGGACGAGTAGAGACGGTATGCGTCAAACTCTAACTTTGTCACCTGCGAGAGATGTCCCACGAGCTTGTATGGCTTGCCCTTTCCGTTAATCAGCCAAATGGTGCCGTCGGCCATGCCATAGGCTGTGAGTCGACGACTATAACTCTTTGCAAAGGCTGTGACCTGACCTGAAACAGGTACCTTTTCACGCGTCATGTCATCAAGGCTGTTGACGAGGTGCATGCCTCCGCGATTGTCAAAAAGCAGCGGCTTGTTGTCGCGCCTGCCAGTATTGACGACACGGAAGTCGAGTCGGCGTGTGCTGATAATCTTTTCGGTGGCGATATCGAACAGGGCAATACTATTCTCGCCGACAACCAGCAGTTGGCGACCGTCATTGATGTCCTGCAGACTGAAGGGGCGATCGACATGCTCTAAATAGACGGTACGTATCTGGTTGCCGTCGGCAATCACCAGATGGCCAGTATGACTGACTGCATAGTCTTTGCCGTTCTTGGCCGCGAAGCCGTCACGGAAGCAGTAGTTTCTGTCGCTTATCAACCGCTTGGTTTGCATCTGAGTGCCATGCATGCTGTGACTGAACATCTCGCCATACGTGCTCGTTGTCAGCAGGTGATTGTCGCGGAGAGAAATCCTTGTGCACGACACGCTACCATTGTGAAGGCTATAATTGCGGCGACCGCCAGCCGACTGCGTGAGGGCCTGAAATACGGACGGATTAAAGAGGTCGCCACCGTAATCGTTAGTGAAGAGGTACGAGGCATAAGCCAGCATATTGCCCAACTCCGTGTCGCCGGCCTGATAGATGGAATATGCCTGTGAACCGAGCGTTCGCCCTAACGAGATATAGTTCAGCGTGTCGGCCACCAGTTTGGCATGCTCGGCTTGTTGGCGCTGTTCGTTGGCTACCACACGCTGATGCTCAGCTATCTGATAGGCATTCTTTGCCTCTTGGGCTGACGTCTCTGCGATACCCTGCGCAACAATGGCTTTTTGTCGTTCGGCTTCCGAACGAAGTGTCATCTCCTGGGCAATCTCCGACTGGCGGATGGCCTCGTTGCTGCGTTCCTCGGAAAGCAACTGCTGACCGTAAGCAATCTCCTCCATCTGTTTGCTCACGCGGCGATCTATATCCGACTGTTTCTCCTGCTCGAGCAGTTCACCGATTTGCGACTCCAACTCACCGATGCGTTCACCATCGATTTGGCGTATGTAAAATACTGCCGCCACCGATAACAACAGCAGGACTCCCATACACCCTATGATGAGATTATGTCGCTTCATCTTTTTTTATCTCCTCTTGATTGCTAACATCGTGATGTCGTCACTCTGTTCGGCACCCTCCGCGAAGTCCTTGATGGCATTCTTGACCACTTCGATGATCTGTTGACTGCTTTTGCCAGCCTGTCCGCCAAGGATTGTCATCAACTGTCTGGTGCCAAACTCCATTCTATCCGGATTCATGGCCTCGGTCACTCCGTCTGTAAACATCACCAGCATATCGCCGGGCTCCAGCTGCAGGGAGGCCTCCTTGTAATCTATCTCAAAGATTCCCATCATAGGATCCTTCGACTTGGGCAGTTCTTCGACTGTGCCATCGCTCCGCACTACATAGGGTGGGTTGTGACCGGCATTACTATAGATGACGAGCCCCGTCTTCGTATTGTAAATAGCATAGAACACGGTGACGAACATGCAGTCTGCCGAGTAGGCCGCCAGCAGGCGGTTTGATTCCGTCATACATGCTTTGGCAGTGCCACACTGTATCCCTTTTGAGCGGATAATGGTGCGACTGAAGGCCATGAACAAGGCTGCGGGGATACCTTTGCCGCAGACATCGCCAATAACGAAAGCGATGTGGTCATCGTCAATGTGAAAGAAGTCATAAAAGTCGCCTCCAATATCCTTAGCGGCCTCCATCGAGGCATATATGTCCAGCTGGTCACTATCTTCAGGGAAAGGCGGAAACGTTTGTGGCAGGAAAAACAGCTGGATGTCTCTGGCCATCGTCAGGTCCTTCTTCAGTGACTCCAATTGTGAGTGCTCCTTCTGCGACTCGTGTACATAATTTATTTGCTTAATGGCTTTCTCGATGGTCGAGCTCAAGTCGCCCAAGTCGATAGGTTTCATGACAAAATCGAAGGCCCCGTCGTTCATGGCCTGACGGATGTTCGTCAGGTCGCAGTATGCACTGACCATGATGACGCGGAGCGCCGGGTTGTGCATCTCGTTCACCTTGGCCAGCATCGTCAGTCCGTCCATCTCTGGCATATTGATGTCCAAAAGAATAATCTCAATGTCAGGGGTCTTGCTCAGGATGCCAAGAGCCTCCACACCGTTACGGGCGAAGAAGAATTCATACTCGCCATTGCGTATCTTGCGCCTGAAGAGCTGTTTGATCATCGACTCCATAGGAGCCTCGTCATCAACGCTCAATATCTTTATTGCAGACATCACTTTTTTGTTTTTATAGTTTCTACTTATTTCCCCTTTATAATTTCTTCATAACGGTAAGTACGTTCTCGCCGCCAGTGTACTCATATGTCACAGAGTCCATTTTCTTGGTAACGATGAAAAAGCCCAGTCCACCGATAGGGCGCTGCTCCATCGGCAGCGAGATGTCGGGAGGAGGCTGGCCGAGCGGGTTAAACGGCACGCCGCCATCGCGGAAACATAACGTGATGTGCTCCTCATCGCGCTCAATCTCCACGTCAAGGTAATCGTCACCACCTTTGGGATAAGCATAATCGACGATGTTCACCACCAGTTCCTCTGTCACCAAACGAATAACACCATACGCTTTGCCCACAGACGCCACCTCCTCGGTCTGGAGGATGGCAGCGACAATAGCCAGTGCCTTGCCACGAATGGGATGAAAATGCAACCGGATTTGATCCATAGCGTTAGCGAATCATTAATTCCGTTGACCCCGTTCAGCGCTTTTCAAAAGTGATGAATGAACGAATGCCGACGATGTCTAACACATCAAGAATCTCCTCGTTGCAGTTCACGAACACAATTTCGGGATTGACACTCAGTTTCTGCTTGCAGTAAATAATAACACGGACTCCACTGCTGGAAAGGTGTGTCAGATTCTTGGCATAGAACACCACCTTCTCCACTCCCTGGTCTTTAAATGGAATCAACTCCTCCATCAGTGCCGGAGCATTAGCTGTTGCCAGTTCCTCACCCAGCGCCACAGTCAGCACAGAGCCCTCCTTTTTCACTTCAAAATCTTTTTCCATATATTATATTTCTATTATCCATTCTCAAAGTTTAACCAGCGGATATGCCAGGATGACAGCGGCGACACCAGTAATAGTGACGATGATGGTCAGGGGAATGCCTATACGCATGTAGTCGGAGAAGCGATAGCCACCAGGACCGTAGACCAGCATATTGGGCGACGCAGCAATGGGTGTGGAATACGAGGCATTGGCTGCTATCATCAGCGCAAGGAGGAAGGGTGCGGGTTCGTAGCCCACCTGCACTGCTGCCTGGTACATGATGGGGAAGAACATCGCAGTGACAGCCACATTCTCGACAAACTGGGTAATCAGCATGGCCGCCAGGCACACGCCAAGCATAACCAGGATGGGCTGCGTACCAACCATGCTAATGACAGCGAAAGCTATCTTCTGTGCTATCCCCGTCTTCGCTATCGCCATGCCAAGCACAATGGATCCGGCCAAGCTCATCAGCGCACGCCAGCTAATAGAGTCCATGGCCTGATTGATGGTACAACAGCGGAAGAGTAGCATGGACAGGGCTGCCAGCACCGTGCCATATAGCAGCGATACCACGTTCATGGCGGTGAGAATCATCATCGCCGTCATGATTAGCGAAGAAATAATGGTGTTAGGACCGATTTTAACCACTTCATGGAAGTCGGAGAACTGCAACATCGATGCAAGATGTTCGGCATAGGTATTCGTTTTGCGCGGACACTCGAAGAGCAATGTGTCGCCCGCCTGCAATTCCACCTCTCGAGGTGCAGCCTCGATACGCTTGCCACGCCGTGCCACCGCTACCAATACCATATTGTTGTCTCGTTCAAGCGTGCTGCCGCCGATGGTCTTTCCGATGAGTTTGCTATAGAAATTAACAAAGGCGATGCGTAGCTCATAATTGTTGTTGATCTCGTTCACGGAACGGATGTGATGGTCGGAAACGACCAAATTATGAGTCTCTTTCAACTCCAGAATATCGTCAATCTGACCGGCATAAACCAGACGGTCGCCGCCCATCACGAACTCATCTTCACTTAGCACTGACGGGTCATGATCGAAATGACGAATAGCTATCAGGTTACCGCCTTTCACATGGAACAATCCGGCCTCGCCCAGCGTCTTGCAGATATTCGGGTTGTCGGAGGGAACCAACAGCTCCACCGTATAGTCGAACGCCGCCTCAAAAGCTTCTTCCGGAGACTTTCGTTCGGGCAGCCACCGGCGCACGGCAACGATAAACACGATTCCAACAACAAGGCACAATGCTCCGGGCACGAGGATGGAAAACATGTTCATGGTCTTACCGGTGGCATTTTCGTAGAGGTCAGCAACGACAATGTTAGTCGATGTACCAATCAGCGTACAGACACCACCCATCTGTACCGCATACACCATAGGAAGGTACAATTTCGAAGGTACTGTGTTCAGTTTCCTCGCCCAGCGTTTTACCACATTACCGAAGAGTATGGTTAACATCGTGTTACTGACGAAAGCGCTCAACATAGAAACTGGCACCATCATGCGCAAGAGGGCCGTTGTAAAACGGTCAGGCAATCCGAATATATGCTTCAACATCCATTGCAGTACACCAGTATAGCGCAGTCCAGCCATCACAACGGCAAGAACGCCTGTGACAACGACAGTACCTGCACTGAAGCCCGAGCACATCTCCTTGGCATCGAGCACACCAGTAACGAACAGCACACTAATAGCGATGAGCATGACAGCATCGGTACGCACCTTCGTCAATAGCATCACGGCGATGATCGTTATCACCGTGGCGATAGTAATCCAGGCATCTATACTGAGGCCCCACAACAGGATCATGTCATTGTGCAATTCCATTTTCAGCCTCCATAATGAATTCGATTTCAAAAGTACACATTTTTCCCCAATAAATCATAAAACACAGGCATTTTAACTTTTTTTCGTTCACATTATCTCTTCTAACAATGATTTCCAACAGCCAAAGATAATGATATGATGATTTCCGATAGGATATAAAGGGCCACTAAAAACGGCACTTTGGGGCATAAAAACGAGGTGTGCAAATAATTCATATCTGCACACCTCGTTGATTTTTCAATTAGTTACATTAAAAACTGTGTCTTAATATTCATCCTCGTTGAAAACTTGGTTAGCGAGATTTCTATACTGATTTTCAATTAGTTGCATCATAATTAACTATTTTTAGCCAAATAAACCGCGCGGTCTGAGACTATCAGAGGCGATTCGCTGGCGAGTTCGACAAACTTATTATCTATTCTCATTTGCTTCTTTGCGCTGGCAAAGATACGATAATTTCGGCAAAAAACAACAATTTTCGGCCATAAATCTGCAATTTATATATTATTAGATATGTAAAAATGAAAAAAATACGAAATTTCCGCGTTCTAATTCACGAGAAATGAGTACCTTTGCCGTTGGATTTCGCATTAGTGCGATACCCAAAGACATTGTGGACAAGAGAAATGGCGTTCGCTATCTCATTCAATGACCTCGAAATGTAGGAAGTTTCAAGGAATAATAGTCAGAGAATAGATAAGGTGAGCGTTCACGTTATAGCGTGGGCGAAACTTATCTGACTATTATGGCACTTCCTACAGCCACGAGGGAAAGATATGGGTTGTTCACGCTTTCTCTATACCCTGCGATAAAGAAGAACTAACGCCCGACAGCGACATATTTCCGCGATTACGGTGTATATATAATAAAAAGTAAATACAAATAAGAAACGAACAATGATCCATCAGAAGTATAACAAACTATTCCTGCTACTGTTGGTCCTGCTGACAGTAGTAACATCTGCGAATGCACAGATTAAAGTCGAAGCATCCGAGAAGGTGGAACTCATGGCCATTCTTTCACGCACGGCTGGCTTTAGGGAGTATTGCATGGATATGGGCGGACAGTACACCAAGGACACGGAGGCTTGGTTTGCGCCATACAAGCAACACCCTGCCGTTGTTTACATGAAAGACTTACGCAGTAAATACAACATTGGCTACGATGCCGTGATGACGATGGCCATCAATCTCGAAACAGACGGGAAGGAAATAATGATGACAGGAGAAAAGCTCAACCTCGGCAACCGTTGGCAGAATATTGAGATAGACACGTTCCTCGTCCACCTCAGTCAATTCTATGCAGACACCCGCTTCCACGATTTCTATACGCAGCATCAGTCATTTTATGAGTCTGTCCTTCGTACCTACGAGAAGAACGTGATGCAGTACTTTCATCAAGACTGGTATCCTCGCTTCTATGGCACAAAGCCGACAGAACGATTCCACGTTGTCATCGGCTTCACTAACGGGAGCGGCAATTATGGCCCAAGTCGGCAACTGCCCGGCCACCCCAAAGAGGTCTTTGCCATCTGTGGCTACAATATAGACGAAAAGACTGGGAAGGCTTTCGAGAACGGCACGGACTATGCCGCGACACTCATCCACGAGTTCAACCACTCCTTTGTCAATCCTCTTTACGATGCCAATGCTAACATACTCCATCCTATCGGCGAGAAAATGCTAGAAAGATATTATCGCGGAATGAGCAACCAAGCCTACAGAAACGCTGCCAGTGTCATCAATGAGAGCATTGTCCGTGCGGCTGTCATTATCTACATGCAGGAGAACAGCTTTAGTGCTGAACAAATCAAAGCAGAAATGTACGAACAGATTACCCGTGATTTCCTTTGGATGCCGGAACTTGTGACCGCCATGCGCCATTACTCCAAACACCGCAACCTCTACAAAACTTTGGGCGACTATTACCCCAAGATCGCCAAGTGCCTGGAGAAATATCTAACAGCAGAAACTAAAAGAATAGAAAACGCTTTATAGGAATGATACAACGGGGTCAGGATAATCTGTGACAATCACGAAGTATCCTGCCACCGATGTGACATGGTACAATTCTGGTTAACTGGGGTGAACAACTATTTAAAGATGTTAAGCGACGTAAGATAACTACAAAAAATAGTTGCTTGTTGCTGCTTTTTTAGTTATCTTTGCTGCCAGATACTGGATATAGTTGATTATTTGACAATTTAAAGACAATTGAAAATGAAGAAACTGACAAATAAGGAACGCGAAGTGATGGAGCTGTTCTGGCAGTATGGAGATATGTTCGTGCGCGAGCTTTTGGAGCATTATGAGGAGCCTCGCCCACATTTCAACACACTGTCTACCATCGTGCGCCGTTTAGAACAACAAGGCTATCTCGGCCATAAGCAGTATGGTACTACCTATCAGTATCATGCACTCATCTCCGAGCAGGACTATGCCAAAAACAACATCTTTCGATTAGTGGATGACTATATCAAAGACTCTTATAAAGGCCTTGTGTCTGCATTCCTAAAAGAGGAAAAGCTCTCAGTGGATGAACTACGCGATCTACTCTCTCAAGTAGAAGAATACAAAAAGACGAAGTAGCGATGATGAATCTGTTCCTGACATACGAGCTGAAAGTAGCGCTGCTAATAGCAGTATTCTATGTATTCTGGAGACTCCTTGCAGCTAATGAGACTTGGCATAAATTGAATCGCATTGTTTTGCTGTCGACTGCAATAGCTTCGTTTGTGCTGCCACTCTGCGTGATAACGCTACACAAGACTATCAAGGTGGAACCTCAGTTTACGGAGATGATAGGAAATGAGGCAGAGATGATTGAAAGCGAATCAAAAATTGCTGATGGAAAGGTGATTATTACACCTGACAAAGCGACCACAGATAACACTATGTCAGCAATATCTATTCCAAATGATACTGAGGAAGCAAGCAAGCCCATCAATTGGTCAATGATCCTAACCACCTTATATATTATAGGGGTTACGATAGTCCTTTCGAGAATGCTATTGTCTCTATGGAAATTGCATCAGATGAAACAGAATAGCGAGATACATCCGATGTCAGACGGACATGTGTTAGCCGTTTCTGAATTAGCATCGCAGCCTTTCAGCTGGTGGAACACGGTTTTTTTGAATCGCAAAGACTTCGAAGAGGGAACTACAGCCCTTCTGACACACGAATTAGGACACATCAGACTGCACCATTCAGCTGATGTCGTCTTGGTAGAACTACTCACAGCCCTGCAATGGTTCAACCCCACGATGTGGATGCTGCGTAATGACCTGCGCATCATCCATGAGTACGAGGCAGACCAGCAGGTACTCTCTCACGGATTCAGCGACATCCAGTATCTACAACTCTTAATCCGTAAGGCCGCAAGTCAGGGCGGGTACTCTCTGGCAAACGGCATCGCTAACCAGAGTACCCTCAAAAAACGAGTAACAATGATGATGAAACAGAAATCAAATCGCTGGCAGTGGCTGCGTCTGGCCTATCTGCTGCCAATCATAGCAGTCATCATGGGGCGGTTCTCCTTCTATGTTGCAAACCAATTATTTGGTTTGCAACATAGAAGGAGAACCGACCCCGTGATTCCCCATTGTTTCTGACCCCGCGTGCATGCTTTTAGCAACCACATCGAATGATGAACCAAAGGGCCTTTCTTGTCAATTGATGGTCTGAAATAGTTTGCAAATAGTTTGCAAAGGCAGATTTTTGCTCATTCCCTGAGAGTTTTTCGTATTTATTGCCTAACTTTGCAGGCCATGAGGGAAACGAAGATTATCATAATAGTCCTGATATTGGCATTCTCAATGGTGAGTTGTCACCAGACGGGACATGACTACTATTATCATGAACTCGAAAAGATAGATCATCGTCAGAACAGAGAGCTGGCAAGGAAAGAGGTTGCAGCCATCAGTGGAGAGATTGTCCGACAATCGGAAGATCTTAGGATGTATCACCTTCTGCTCGTAGCTGAGATGAGCGAGGAGGTGAAACCTAATCGTAATATCGACACCGCTCGCAAACTGGTAGACTATTATGAAGAATCGGGCGATAAGATGAAACTGTTACGCAGTTATATTGTTGCGGGCACAATCTATGCCAACTGCAGCGACAGTCCCAAGGCGCTTAGCTATTTCTACAAGGCAGAAGACATGCTGGCCGAGAGAAAAGATTTGGAGTTGAGAAACAAACTCTATGGTAAGATGGCGAAACTACAGTTGCGGCATAATATGCCAGAGGCCGCGAGGGTACATGCCAAACTGGTTTTTAACTATTGCCGGCAGCAGAACGACACGGCAGGCATGATGGAAGCATTACTGTTTATCAGCGCCACATATCATAACTTGCCAGAGGAAATTACTCATCTCCAAAAAGCGAACAAACTTGCGAAGGAGTTTGGGCAAGACAGTTTGCAGAACTCAATCCAGTTCGCTTTGGCCACATACTTTGTAGAAAGAGGCCACTATCTTACGGCTAAACCCCTGGCAGTGTCGTTAAGAGAAAGGATGCCTGCAAGCGAACAACATAAGTTGAATGCCCTGCTCTGCCAGATTTACTATCAAACGGGACAGCCCGACTCAGCCTGTTATTATGGAGAGAAAGTGATGGAAAACGGCAACTCCGTGAGTAAGCGCGATGCCCACAAGATTCTTGCTTATATCGATATTCTCAGAGGGCAGAGGAATGAAGCCGTGAGGCATTTGGACCAATATATAGAGTTGGATGACGAACTGAAGCACATCGCCAACAGCGAGGCCATAGCACAGGCTGATGCTTTCTACCACAACCAGAAGCAGGAACAGGAGAACGAGAAACTAAGGGCTGATAATGATAAAAAGTACTATATTATTGTATTAGGTATGGCATTGTTGGTGGTTTTGACAGCACTTTATGTTACCTATATTTATCGCCATCGCCGCCGTCAGGAACTGATGGAGATGCGCATAGAGCATCTGGAACAGCTGAAGCGCGACTATGCCAAGGCTGACGTGGATGCGCTGAAACAGGCCGTTGAGACATTAGAATCCACCAGTATATGGCAGCGACTTGCCACCCTTTCAGATAACGATCATCCATCGGATGAAGACTGGCAAAAGCTATCAGAAACTGTCAACCAAACCTACGAAGGCTTCTCTACGCGACTGATGCGGCTCTGCCATCCTTCTCCCCACGAGTATCATGTCTGTCTCCTGCTGAAAGCAGGTTTCGAGCCCGTACGTATTGCTACACTTACCTTTCGCAGCAAGTCTGCTGTCTCTACCGTTCGCAGTCGTCTATACGAAAAGACATTTGGCAAAAAAGGCAGTGCCAAAGATTGGGATGAGGTAATCCGCACCCTTTAAATACCAAATGCAAACTTAATGCAAACTCCGATAGTATCAGGCTATCGAACTTTTTCTGTACCTTTGCCGCCAAAATAATTGCGATATGAAAAAGATTATCTTGTTATTACTGATGACAATGCTATTCATGGCAGGAGTTGATGCACAGCAAAATAATAAGAAAGTGAAAGCGGCTGAGTCGAAGCTGGATGAAACCATTCTTTCAGTGACTTATGATGTTTATTATCAAAAGTTTGAGGAAGAACCCAAACAGGAGAAAGACTTGATGCGTTTGGATATTGGGGAAAATTCATCGCAATTTGTCAGTGTTATTGGCGAGTTCCTGGCAA
>JAEEGI010008296.1_pt1 | contig 22993 bp, 15 predicted proteins | sample 8958751 | NCBI WGS metagenome assembly JAEEGI01 (sample SAMN16246545, study PRJNA631951) | gut metagenome | biome: gut microbiome; feature: rumen; material: KS-attached | host: Bos | place: Iran: Karaj | collected 2018-10 | reverse complement strand
AGTTGTAGGGGTTATATACGCGAAAATTCTGTGTGGCAGAACCTACCGTGGTGAAAACCGTGTCAAACTGTACCAAGTCGGTGGAGAAACTCACTTTGGAGTCCTCTTCGGGATGGATTCTATGGCAGGATGTAAAGGCCAAAATGGCGGTACATAGAAGAAAGAATATGAGAAGCGGATGGAATTTTTTATTCATATTAAATATTAAACACTCACCTTTAACGCATGAAGTGGTCTTTTATTTTAATTTTTTTGACAAAAGAGAATGTTGTTTGTCGAAAAATCACTATTTTTGCAAGTTGTTTGGAATGTGGGGGCGGACATCTCGTTAAGTGCAATCTTAACACATTTATAGAAGCGTTTCGCTTTCTTTGGTAACTAAAATCTGGAAAATTTAAGTCATCATCCCAAAGAACGAAGCGTCCGCGAGTAATCGTGGCGCTACGGGTTTGGGTGATAGGTCTCCAGAACCTTAGTTACGAACTTCGTAGTTCCACGATTTTTTTTTCAAATTTTTAGTCGTATCTTTGCAACCGAAATTTGAAACTTTTCTATCGCATTATTTTATGAAAAAAATCATCCCCACTTTCATCCTTCTCATCGCAACCTTTCTGCTATATTCACCCTATAGGATTGATGCACAGAACTATACCCAATACGTCAACCCGCTCGTCGGTACCGGCGCACATGGGCACACCTTCCCCGGCGCGCTCGTTCCCTTCGGGGCGGTTCAGCTCAGCCCCGACACCCGCCTCACCGGTTGGGATGGCTGCTCGGGCTACCACTACGACGATAACGTGGTGTACGGCTTCTCGCACACCCACCTCAGCGGCACCGGCTGCTCCGACTACGGCGACATCCTCGTGATGCCCTTCTCCGGCAAGGGCTCGCCCGTCAACACCCGCTACTGTTCCACCTTCTCGCACCAGAACGAGACCGCCCAGCCGGGCTATTACGCCGTGCAGCTCGACGGCCCGAACGTGTTCGCCGAGATGACCACCACCGTCCATGTGGGCTGCCACCGCTATACTTTCGCCAACGACGGACAGCCCCGCGGCATCGTCATCGACCTCGGCCACCGGGACATTGTAGTGGATAGCTATTTAGAAGTTGTTGATAATAACGAAATTACTGGATTCCGTGTGTCGAATGCTTGGAGTGAGAACCAGCATGTTTATTTCTGTATGAAGCTCTCGCAGCCTGCCACTAAGGTGCTGTTTTTCAGGGATTCTTCCCTCCTCAACAACAACGACCATGTGCAAGGCGGCAACCTCAAGGCGCTGGTCTATTTTGCCGATGATGTCAACCAGGTGTGCCTCAACGTGGGCATCTCGGCGGTGGACATCGACGGGGCCCGTGCTAACCTTGCCGAAGCCCCCACTTTCAACTTCGACCTCTACCGCCAACGCGCCAACGACGTGTGGAACAAAGAGTTGGGTAAGATTGAGGTGAAAGGGGAGGAGAGTGATATGCGGATTTTTTATACAGCTCTATATCACTGTTTTACATCACCTTACGAATTTTCTGACCTCGACGGTCGCTACCGCGGACAGGACGGGAAAGTGCATCGTGGCGATGGGCATAAGGTCTATACCGTGTTCTCGCTGTGGGATACCTACCGAGCCCTGCACCCGCTGCTCAATCTCATCGACCGCGAGCGCACCAACGATTTCCTCAACACCTTCCTGTTGGCTTACCGGCAGGGCGGACAGCTGCCCATGTGGGAACTGTCGGCCTACGAAACCTGGTGCATGATCGGCTACCACGCCGTTCCCGTTATCTTGGATGCAAGTCGCAAAGGAATAGGGGATTACGATAAACATGAGATGCTGAAAGCAATGGTGGAATCGGCAAAACTGCCGAAATTGGGCCGTCCCGAATTTGACAAATACGATTACATCCCCGCCGACAAGGAGCACGAGTCGGTTTCCAAGACTTTGGAGTATAGTTTTGACGACTGGTGTATCTATCAGTATGCCGATGACTTAGGCAGTCGGGATACGGCAAACAAATTCTTCTTTCGGTGTATGAATTATAAGAATATTGTGGATGAAAACGGCTTCATGCACCCAAGAAGCAATGGCGCGTTCATCCAGCCGTTCGACCCGGCGGAGGTGAACAACCATTTCACAGAGGCCAACTCTTGGCAGTATTCCACCTATGTGCCGCACGATTTCGATAACTATGTGTGGCGGGCAGGTGGGAAAAAACATGTGGCCGAGATGTTGGATTCACTTTTCTTTGGCACGGCACAAATGACGGGCCGTGAACAGGCCGATCTCACTGGTATTATCGGGCAGTACGCGCACGGCAACGAGCCCGGGCACCACGCACCTTATATGTATAATTATGTAGGCCAGCCGTGGAAGACCCAGCAGGTGGTGCGCCGCATCCTTACCGAACTCTATCAGGATGCGCCCGACGGGTTGTGCGGCAACGAGGACTGCGGACAGATGTCGGCATGGTACGTCATGAGCGCCATGGGATTCTATACCATCGCACCCGGCAGCAACCAGTATGAGCTTGGTTCTCCGATTTTTGATGAGGTGAAGATTCATCTCGAGAATGGCAAGACCTTTACCATTATCTGCAAAAATCAGAATAAGAAAAACGCTTATATTCAGTCTGCTATAATAAATGCAAAGGAGCTTCATCATCCTGGAATCACCTATGATGACATTGCTGATGGCAGCACTTTGGAGTTGTTCATGGGATCGTACCCCAATAAGGCATTCTTTTGGGAGCAATGGACAAAGAGCGCTTTCCAAGATCGCTATGATGTGGGACGTGATGATGTCCCTGTTTTTGAAAGTTGCGAAAGTGTGTTCCGCGACAAGATGACTGTTGCCATACGGCCAGCTGACAAATATGTAAATCGCCCGAAACCTGTCATTTACTATGTGACATCAGACGATAACTTCAAAAAGTGGCATCGATATACTACTCCATTTACTATCACTAAAACGACCACGATTAAGGCATGGACCGACAGTAAGGATTGGTTCCCCGGCGCAATGGCCGAGGCCACTTATATTAAGTTTGTGAAAGACAAGTCGGTACGCTATATCAGTCCGTACAATCCGCAATATACGGCAGGTGGCGATGATGGACTGGTTGACGGGCTGCGGGGCAATGTCAAGTGGCGGCTCGGCGGCTGGCAGGGCTTCCAAGGTCAGGATTTTGAGGCTGTGGTGGACCTCTGGTCGGTGAAGGAGGTGCATGAGGTGTCTGTAGGTTTTTTGGAGGACATCCGTGCATGGATCTGGTTCCCGACCGAGATGATTGTGGAGGTGTCGGAAGACGGCGAGCATTTCGTTCCCTTCGGCACATACAAGAACAATGGCCCCACAGATGACTATACGGAAAAGGTGGAAGACTTTACAGTAAAAGGGTCTGCCAAAGTGCGTTACGTCCGCATCAAGGCCAAGAATTTTGGTGAAATTCCCGAGTGGCACCTCGGTGCTGGCGGCGATGCCCACATCTTTATTGATGAGATTGAGGTGAGATAAAAGTTTTCAATTTCCAATTCTCAATTTATTTGTATTTTTGTAATTTGGTTTAATATCTATTTTTAAGGCTGCCCAGGAAAAGGACGTGTACTACAAACGGCAGGTGGAGGTTTTGCAGGAGGCCTATATGGGCACGCATGAGCTGATGGATAACGGCAAGGCCAACTATTTGGAGGTTTTGTCCGCGCAGGAAGGACTGCTCTCTGCGCAGATCAGCGAGGCCACCAACCTCTACAACGGTGCTCGCGCCCTCATCGCCCTCTACATCGCTTTAGGCGGTGGTGCGAAGTAGAGATTTGAAAACTGAAAATTGAAAACTGAGAACTAAAAATTATAAATTGTACATTGTACATTGAAATAACCTTACTCTCCGTACATTATCGTCCTTACCGTTCGCGCCGATAGCTTCCCATCGATGAACTCCTCGCATTCTGTCCAATTGCCATGCTCGTCGTACTGATACTTATACGTATATTGGCATTTCCAATAGTTATCATCTTTCCTTTCGCATGAGCCGGAAGCTTGATGGCTGTCCTGCCCTCGTGCGCCTCGAACCGTGGGTATGCATTTCCCCAGAAAGGTCTTCTGGATGACATTGCCCTGTGAATCGTATTCGTACAAGATGGTACGGATTGAAATTCTTGAACCTCTGTCATAAAAATCATAGAGAGCCCCCAATTCGCTAAAGTTGGTGATGGAGAGAACCCTCCCAACACTGTCATACTGGTATCGAATGCCAGTGGAATCTTTGGGATTGCTGGCCTCACCCCGCTTTGACAAAGCTGATGTTTTGGGGTGGATGGGGAGGGTGTATATGTAATCGACAGAGTAATTGTATGTGCTATCTATAAGATTGTCAGTGTTGTATGTATAAGTTGTGAGATATTCCATTCGTCCATCATCAAATGTGAAAATTGCGGTAGGACGGTTGCAGGAGTCGTATTTTATGCCTTCCACATACTGCCAGAATAAGGTGTCGCTGTACATTTTTCCGGTGAGGGTCTGGTAGGCTACAGGCATCCCGTTTTTGAAGGTGTAGCGCGCCTTATGTTCTGAAAAATCCAACTGGCATCCCTTCCCCTGATTTTCCATAGGATTGTACAATTTAAGAGGGTAAACTTCTCCCAATCTCAGCTGGTAGCGAGCCGTCTTCATCTTTTTGATTTGTCGCACATGAATACAGTGAACTTCTTTTACGACTGTTTGGTGTAGCGTATCGAATGTGTATTGTGCCGTTTCTATCGGGTCTGCCTCCCAACGAAACACGTAAACTGATTGTTTTTGTTTGCGATGATAGCGCTTTCTTGCGTGCCACCGAATACCCCAATCTGTATAATTGGGTATCCCGTAGTGGTATCTGACTTCTTGTATAGCCGCAATGTTGCCATTGAACACCAGCGGACACTGCTCGCTCAACAATTTACTGATGTAAGTGGGGAAATAGGAAGAGAAATCATCGTATCTATGGTAATGGAAAACATCCACATAATGGCTTTCTCCGATAATCTGTTTGGCTTCACGCTTCAGTTCCTTGTCAATCTGTGCGTTGACAGATAGAACGAGGGACAAAAGCAATGTAAAGACGAAAATGACTTTTGGGCGCATGGCGGTTGGGAATTTTACCCCGCAAAAATACGAATAAATTGAAAATGGAGAGGTGAAAATTGAAAAGTTTTAGCTGCTTTTCAAGTGACTCATCTTGATTTCCCATCTTTTCTTTAAAGAAAACAATCTTTATTTACTGGCTTAAAATTCAACTTTTTTATGTAAATTTGCAGTTTGAATCACAAACTTTTCTGTGCATAATAATCAAGTCAATGAACCAAGAGGATTTTGATGAATATATACGGCAGGTTGAGCCTTCAGCACGGCAAAGCGCCGCCGACTGGCAGACAGCCATTGGCCTACAACAGGTTGATGGTCTGAAACCTTCACAATACCTACTGGATGTGGCACAACGCAACATTGCAGGTGATATCACCAAAAAAGAATGGGTGCTCAGAGGCGATACGGTGCACTACTTGAACTGGGAGGATCTGAGTCGTGCCATCGACTATGATATTCAGCAGGAACGGGAATTCAGTTATAGGAATTGTACCGATGATGAAAAAGTGAGTCATATTTGCCGCTTTGTTTCCGGATTGTGGCAGATTCATCCATTCTGCGAAGGAAACACGCGAGCGACGGCGGTTTTCACCATACAATACCTGCGTTCTATGGGCTACGATGTGACTAACGATTTGTTCAAAGATCATTCGTGGTATTTCCGAAATGCTTTGGTTCGTGCTAACTACAAGAATGTCCGCCTTAGCATTGACTACGATATCAGCTTCCTTGAGCGCTTCTTCCGTAATCTGCTGCTGGATGAAAAAAATGAGCTAAAGAATCGTTCCATGCTCATCAACGCGCCCGATGGTTGGAATGCAACCGACGACAAACCGACGATAACCGACGACAAACCGACGATAACCGACAACCAACCGACGATAACCGACGATAACCGACGATAATTTTGGCTTACCTCAAAGAAAAAGGCAGTTGTAAGACGGCGGAACTGTCGGCCTTGCTCGGACTGAAACCCACTCAAACCAAGGCCTATCTATACCAATTACTGCAAGAAGGGAAGATCGTGGCGCATGGGGCGAACAAAAACAGAACCTATTCTTTGGCATAAGCCAATATGCTTTGCTGTTCACTGTTTGAATAAAGAGGGTGATGGGGAAGCATATCCCCATCACCCTCCGTAATATGCATTGTAAAAGTCTTCTATTTGAAGGCGTTCTCGCACAGTCCGTCGCCGCTGAGCAACAGGCGGTCCATATAGGCGGGAACTTCCTTGCCCATGTACTTGTCCACGTAGATCTTGGCGAGGTACTGTCCCAGCATGAAGCCGTGGCCCTGCAAGCCGACGAGCAAGCCGTGGCCTGGGTCGATGATGTAGCGCGGCTCGGTGTAGTAGCCCGCCCAGAAGGCCTGGAAACTGACGGCACCCAGCTGCGGAATCCACTCGCGGAACATCTCGGAGCAGATTTCGAGGAAGTCCTGTGCGTTGTATTTCAGGTTCTTGCCCGCTTCGGCGGAGTCGGTGCCCGGAGAAGCGCAGCCGATGATCTGGCCCGTCTCCTTGAACTGCTGTCCGTAAACGGCGGAGAAGCCTTTGTAACGGCGGCGGTCGATAAGCATATCGAGGCATTCGCCATCCTTACCCAACATCGGCAGACGGCCGGTGATAAAGGCTTGGTGCTTAATGGGATAAAGTCCCGTTTCAATGCCCAGCTGTTTGGCGAACTTGGCGGCCTGATAACCTAAGGCGTTGACAAAGTGCTCGCAGTGGTACTCCACATACTCTTTGTCGTGGGTGTACACCAGTGCCATGAAGCCCTTTGCCGTTCGCTGCACTTCCACCAAGCGGCAGTCTTCGAGCAGCACGCCGCCCTTCTCGCAGGCGAGGTGACGGATGTAGTCGATGACCTTGCCGGGCGTGGCCTGCCAGCAGTTGTTGGTGACGCAGGCGGCGCTGTAAGTCTCGAGTTTCGGGTTGAAGTAGGGAGAAATCTCCTTCTGGAAATCCTTGCGGTCCACCATATAGCCGTCGGACCAGCCGAGGGAAGCCTCCAAGGACTTGTAGGTGGCTTCATCATGGGCGAAGCCGACATAGCGGATGGGGTAGTAGCCCACATCGGTCTTGCTTTGCAACTCGCGGAAGATGTCCTGGTTGTGGTTGGCGATGTCGGCGATCTCAGGAACGGAGAATGCCGGACGGCCGCCACCGATGCAACGCCATGAGGAACCGCGTTCGGCATTGCAGAGCACGGTCTTCTTGCCGCTTTCAGCGAAATAGCGGAACAGGCCGCTACCGGCGATACCGCCGCCTGCCACAAAGACATCGCATTCCACTTTGCGGGTGGCATTCTTCACGTCGGTGATAAATTCTTTCGGCAGGTTGTTGGGTTGCATCTCGTTGATGGTGAGTTGGTTGGAGAGCGGTCCGCGCGGGGTGGCGTCGCCTACCACCTCGATGCCGTAACCACGCAGCAGCTGCTTCACACGCGGGATGCAGCGTTTGCCACGGCAGGTGCCCATACCGATTCTCGTGGTGTGCTTCAACTCATCGACGGAGATGATCTTGCGGTCGCCGATGACCTTCAGCAGTTTGTCGAGCTGCACGTCCTCGCAGTGGCAGACGTAGGCGGGTGACTTTTCGTCCTTGGCGGCTGCCATCTGCACCTTTTCGCCGTAGTTCTCCTTGAGGATGAAACCGGTGACTTCGGTCATCTTTTCGCCCTTGATATCCAGCGCTTTCACGCGGGCCACATTGGTCTTGTTGGGGTTGACTTTGATGTTCTCCACCACACCTTCGCCCACCTTTTCGCCCTTGTCGTTGATGAGCACCACTTCAGCACCCTTCTCCACGTGGTATTCAATGGGGAGGAAGAGCCACTCTTTCTGCAAGTTATAGCCGAAGATGGCCAAACCCGGACAGTGCGATACGCACTCCATACAGCCGATGCACTTGTTGTAGTCGATGACGGGCACGCTGGAGGTGCTGGACTTGGTGATGGCACCTTGCGGGCAGGAGAAGGAGCAGGGGTTGCAGGCGAAGCCGTAGAGGCAGTCGGCCACCACGAAGCCCTTCTCGTTCATCCGTTCGGTGGTGGGCTTGTTGGGTGTCTCCAGCACGCGGACGGGATGCTGTTGGGAATCAATATATTGCTTGGAGATGGCGAGGTAGTCGTCGTAGTTGACGCGCTTGCCCATCTGCATGGCGATTTCGAGAGCGACCTGTTTACCGCGGAGCACGGCGCAGGTGCCTTCGCCCACGCGTACGGCGTCGCCCGCGCCGAAGGTGTTGAGACCGAACACCTGACGGCCTTTCAGCAGTAACTGGTTGTCGGGGATAAGGCCAGTACAAATATTAATAACGTCGATGCCCTCGATAGTCTTTTCGGTGCCGGGCACGGGTTTGAAGTTCTTGCATTCGGCGATGACCGCGCCGACGATGCCGGTATGGTCTTCGTTGGGGATGGCGCGCAGCAGTACGTGCGAGGTGTAGATCGGGATGCCGAGACGGCGCACACGGTTGGCCTGTACGGGGAAACCACCCTCGTGGTCCATGGCCTCCACGATGGCGACGACTTTCGCGCCGGCCTGCGTGGCCTGGTAGGAGGTGAGGTAGCCGATGTTGCCGGCACCGATGGAGAGGATGCGCTTGCCGAGGAGGGTGTGCTCCACGTTCATCATCTTCTGGACGACGGCGGCGGTATAGACGCCCGGCAGGTCGTCGTTCTCAAATACCGGCATAAACGGAACCGCACCAGTGGCCACCACCAGATATTCGGCATCCACGTAGTAGATGCTGCCATCTTTCAGGTTCTTGACGGCCACGCGGGGACCTTCGAGCAAATCCCAAACGGTGGAGTTGAGGAAGATGCCGCTGTGGTCGTCGCCGGCCAGCGTCTTGGCGATGTCGAAACCACGCATGCCGCCGTACAGTTTTTCTTTCTCAAAGAAGAAGAACTGGTGGGTTTGCATGTTAAACTGACCGCCCACACGCTCGTTGTTGTCGATAACGATATTGCTGATACCCTGCTCGTTGAGCATCTCACGGCAGGCGAGACCGGCAGGACCGGCACCGATGATGACCACTTGGGTCTTGTAAATCTTCTGGGTCTGCTGTTGCGGCTCGGCGGCCTGCGGGAAGTAGTTCTGGGGAATCTCCCGCACCTCCTTTACACCGTCAACGGGGGTGATGCAGATACGTTTGATGACGCCGTCCACCAGCATCTGGCAGGCACCGCACTTGCCGATGCCGCACTCGAGGGAGCGTTCGCGCCCGTCAATGCTGTGACTGTGGATTGGGAAACCCGCCTGATGGAGGGCGGCAGCAATGGTGTAGCCCTTGTGCCCCACCACCTTCTGTCCGTTAAATTCAAAGACGACTTCTTCCGTTTTCGGAATGTCTAAAATCGGATGTTCATTAATTTTGTACATAAAAAAGAGGTAAATTGTTGTTTATCAGTTGTTTTATTGATTGTGTTCTTGTGAAGAAAACTGTTGCAAATGTATTCTAAAAAATTAAAAATTAAAAATTTAAAATGAGAAATTTTTCAATTCCCTAATTGTGGACGCAGCGGACAGAATTTCCTTCGGCCATGTCGCCAAGATCGAAGTCGAAGAAGCTGTCATAATTGGTGTGGAAACCGCGATAGTAGGCGTATGCAAAATCGACCGTGCCTTCATTGGCAGTAGCCGTCCAGTAGAAGGTGTTGAAACCTCTACCCAAAAAAATGAAACCATCTATATTGTTATCGTAATAATCTCCTGCTGGCAATGCCCCGAAACCTGTGGCGTTGTTGGTGGCAGGACTGTCGTTGCCCGCCAGACAGGGATTGCCCAAGCTGGAGAGGTCCCACCCCATGGTAGATACCATGGCTTTGGCAATGTTGATGTAATTCCCTCCGCACACGTACTCGCTTTGGCTGCTTACGTAGTCGGTCAGCTGAGTCCACTCCGCATCGCTCGGCACGTGCCAGCCGTCAGGACAGATGCCCTGCACGCCGCTTGGGTTCGCCGCGCTGCCCGTTCCCCCGCGCACCACCGCAGGCCAGTTGTACAACAGACCGTAGTTGGGCTTGTTGGCGGCATCGTCCATCGGATAATACCAGTAGGCTGTTTCGAAAGAGGCATCGTTGCCGTGCTCTATCGGGGTGCCGTCGGCGTACCTTGTCGTGCGCAGGTTCTCGCGCATCCAGCACTGCTCGCCAATCTGCACGGTGTTATAGATGTTGCCATCCACATCGGTGAGGGTGGGGGCGTTCGGACAGGACCGCGAGTCGCCATTCGGGTTGATGGGGATGGTGAAAGTCACCTCGTTGCCATACGCCGTCCCCTCATGGTTGGTAGCATACGCCCGCACGTATATGGTGAGTCCGGAGGACAGCCCCGTAAGGCCGCTGGTGAAGCTGCCCATGCCATGACCGTCAAGGGTGTGGATGTTGTCGATGATCGGGTTGGGGGAGGTGCTCCAGCAAACGCCGCGTGTGACTGTGCTGTCGCCACCGTCATCGGTTACGGTGCCGCCGCAGGTGGCGGTAAAGTCGGTAATGTCGCTGACCGTATCGGTGATGACGACAGGCAGGTTGTAATGCAATTGTGTTTCATTGAAGGGTATAATAATGGTCTGCGATCCCTCCAGCGTTTGTGTGATGATTGGGCTTTCGAATTCTTCCCCATTGATGATGGCATAGCCCACAAATTCCATCTGGTCACCGATTTGAAACGGCCGGTTGGTGGTGGATTCCATTTGTAGAGACGTTGCGCGCAACGTCTCTACGGTTCCCCCATAATCAATCCGGTTGCCGTTGCCTTCGCCGTTGCACACCATCTTGATGGATGACGATTGGCCGTTTTGGCGGGCGGTCATCACGTACGTGCCGGTGTGCGCCAGGGTGATGCGGAATTGGTGGGTACCCTGTAGGGGCGAATAATCATTCGCCCCTACCACCGTTCGGCCGTTACCATCCACAATATCCAATGTCACCGTCCCCGCATCCGCCACCGTCAGGTGTACGTCGGTGGTGCCGACAAACGGGTTCGGGTTGTTTTGCGACAATCGTAGAGACGTGCCATGGCGCGTCTCTACCTCATGTATCCCAATTTCATTTTCCATCACCAGCACGGTGTCGTCCCAGAAAAGAATCTCTTGCCAGCCCCGCGTGACGTTGGTGACGATCACCATGTCTAATTGCACGTATTGGTCGGCGGCATCCCGCCCTGTGAAGGTTAACGTGACGTTTTGTGCCTGTACGCTGGTCAGTCCGCAAAGGATGGAGATCCCAGCGATGAGGACTAATATTGTTTTTTTCATAGCGATTGATATTTGTTTTTTTTTTGAAGATGGTGTGACGCTTTCCTACAGGTCGCGGATGGTCTTCACAGGGTGGAAGGTGGTGAGCGGCACTTCCACAAAGACCGTGATCCAGCGGGCCATTGCGCCGTTCCACAGACCGGGCAACTCCATGGCTTTCAGGGTTCTGCCCTCGTACGACTTGGAGGAGATGAAGCCTGTTTCGGGATCCACGAAGTCGGGGAGGTGGTAGAAATCGCCGTCGGGGGTGCGGAAGCTGCACACGAGGTCCACCGGGTTGAAGTGGGAGGAGTGCATCATGATGGATTTCTGCTGCGGGTCGGCGGTGTCGATCTGCGAGCTCTCCACAATCTGCCAGGAGCATTCGCCGCGCGAGTCGCGCACGAGGTAGGGGCCGCCGCCGGGCTCGCCTTCGTTGCGCACCATGCCGCACACCCGGATGGGACGGCACAGCTTGTCGAGCAGCTCCTCTCTTCCGACTGCTCCATCGGCAAAACGGATGAACAGCTCCGTCTCTGCAAACTTCCGAATATCAGCCATCTGCGCGTCGCTGACGGCGGGGTTGCGCAGCTGTTGCACGGCGTCAAACACCCGTTGCTGCAAGTGCAGGAGGTGGGCGGCCAGCAGTTTCTTGTAGGTCACTGTGTCGGCTACGGTGTCGTCGGCAAACACGTTGTCGATGTTTTTCACGAAGATGATGTCGGCGCGCAGCCGGTCGAGGTTATCGATGAGGGCGCCGTGACCGCCGGGACGGAACAGCAGGTTGCCGTCGTGGTCGCGGAAGGGCTGGTTGTCGGGCGTGGCGGCCAGCGTGTCGGTGGCCGGCGACTGGAAGGAGAAGTCGATGATGTATTTTACTCCAAACTTCTTTTCATATTTATCTTTAACATTATCAACAAGTTGAGTAAACAGAGGCAGATGCTGTGGCGACACGGTGAAGTGCAGGTGGCAGGTGCCGTCTGACTGGCGGGCGTAGAGGGCCGCCTCCACGAGATGCTCCTCGAAGGGGGTGCGGCAGCCGTCGGCATAGCGGTGGAATTTCAGCACGCCCTTGGGCTTGTTGCCGTAGTTGAGGCCTTTTTCGGTGAGGAGGTACTCGAACACGATCTTGAAATCGTCGTGGGCGATGGCTTCATCGAGCGACAGTCCGTCGTGGGCCATCGCGGCGCGGAGGTCGTCGTATAGGGCGAGGTGGGGGAGGGTGTGGAGCATGCCGATGGCGGCCTCGCGTACGCTGTCGCCGCCGTCGAGGAAGGAGTAAGCCTCCTTGAACATGCGGGATGCGGCACCCGAGGCGGGCACGAACTTCAGCAGGCTCTTGCCGGCCGTCAGTTGGTCGTAGAGGCCCACCAGTTCATCGCGGTCGGCGTCGGCAATTTTCAGGATGCCGTTGCCGATGGCGGCGGCGCATTCTAACTGCGCAAAGGGAAATCCGGTTTCAAAGTAGTGGAACTGACGGAGCACATCCTCCTCGTTGCTGCCTCTATGGTGCAGAAATTCAATGTCTTGGGATGATAATGTGAACATGATGACGGGTTTGAAATGAATGCGCAAATATACAAATTTGTTGCATTCATCGCAAACCCGCCGGGAAATTATGGGTTAGATTTGTTGTGTGAGGGAACTGTAGCTGTGATTAAAGTATGCCAAATGTGATGTGATGTCCGGCAATCTTTTCGATTTCTTCATTAATCTGCCGCATCTTACTGTCGATTTCATTTATTTTATTTTCCAATCTTTCCATTTTTTTCTCAAACTTGTTTTTGGAGTTGTTCCTATCATTCACCTTGTCCACTTCTATTACTACCGGTTCATCATCGTATGTCGCTTCGTATGGATCGTTCTTCCCTTTGATGGACCATCCCCCACATCCCCCAAAAGATTGGGTTAAATGTAATTGGCCTTTAGGAATAGGTGTTGCCAATTCTTCTTTATAGCCTCGCATCAACAGCGAAATGCCTTGGTTGATAAGACGTTTTCTCTTAGCCAATAATTTTCTGATTTTATGGCTCTGCTCTTTTGAGAGATAAATGGTTTCCTCCCCGTTCGATTCAACATCATCATATTCATCATCGTAACCCAAGTAACGATATGCGTTGGGATAATATCCAATACTTTTGGAATCGGTGGAGGCTAAGTCGTTTTTATAAAAATCTTTTTCAAAATAATCATACAATACACTGCCTTCGTTCAAACGCTCCAAGATGGCGCTCTTGGTGTAGCACTCCTTGCAGTCGTTGTAATAGTCATAGTCGAATATCTCATCGTCAACATAAACTTTCAGAACAGGCGGAAATCGTGTTGGGCACGTACAATTCACGGTGTCTTTCAGGCTTCTTTGGTAACATTCAGCCAGAGTCATTGTCTCGATTAAGCCGGGAGAGAGAATGATGACGGAGTCCTTGGTGCCGGTGAGTGCTTCATAAAGTGCGAAGTAATCGCTATATCCGTAATCATCATCATTATAGTATGTTTCGGACATGAGAAACAGGGCATGATCGTTGAGTAGGTGATAAGTGCGTCCGGATACGGATACGGCGGCATCGGTATAAATAAGTGTCCCATCATCGTCTTCTTCAGCCTCGATTCTGCTGATACCCATTTCTGCGATGACGTTTTCGTAGTTGTAGTTGGGATAAGAATATCGATACGCGTCAAGTAGTTCGTGGGCAACTTGGTTCAGGATGGTGTTTTGTGGAAGAATGTAAATGTTGTTTTGTCTCTTTACCGCAATTTTTTTGAATTGTTCTAAAGTTTTGGGAGAGTCGATGGGTTCACGGGTGGGTGCTTCAATGACGGTGGGGTGGGGAATGGCCTCTGTATACTCTTTTGCCAAGCAGGAAAACACAGTTATGAGGTCTCTCGCGGTAGATTCTTCGATGTTGGATTTTTTTTGTCTAAAAGCAGTGTCTTGAAATGTGTACTTATCGAGGTGGCTGACACGCCAAGCCATCAGACTATCCACCACATAGTGATAGTCTTGGTCGAAATTTTTCTCCACATATTGTTGGAAAATTGTACGGCTGGGGGTGTTGGCCGGAAAGTCAGCGGCAAAGGGAAATACCACGTTGCGAATCATTTGCAGTTGCTGGGCATCACGGGCTTCCATCGGCATCTTCTGTCCGTAGGCGTACAGGTGCGGACCCACGACCGAGGGCTGATACTGGAAGTCGGAAGCGTGGGGTACGGCAATGAAGTAGAAACGGCGCACAAAATAGGCGTGTTTCATGCCGGCGGGGTCGAAGGCCGTGTCTTCCTGCGCCACCACAGAAGGCTCGATAAAGATGTCCCAGTGGCTCAGGTCTTTGTAATAGTCCATCGACAATTCTCTCAGCGAGTCTCTGGTCTTTTGTAGGGGATCCCAATCTTCTGTAACAACTTCTTCAACAATTTCTACATCATCATAATATTGGCAATAAGCCATAAGGGGAAAGCACAGTGCTGCCAACAGGCAGAGTAAATAAAGTTTTGTTCTCATAAAATTATTGGATTAAAAGGATAATCGTATATAACTTCTAAAACTTCGTGTCCTGTTATTTTATTGATTTCAGTCATGAATTTTTTCTTTTTGACCATCAGCTTTTTAATTTTCTTGTTGCTTTTTTCGTCAGTTGAGCTCATGGATTTAAGGACCCAAATGTCATAACCGTCCTCAAAATCGCGATAGTATTTGTGTGCCAGACGAAGATCTTGAAGCGTAGCTCGGAAGTGAATTTTATCGATACTCCGTTGGCATCGGTCCATTTTGTAAAGTAATTTCCTGATTTGTTTGTTTTGGGATTTCGTGAGGGGGAATAAGTCTTCTCCTTCATCGATCTGCGAGGAGTCTTCAGGCGTTCTGATGGATGCTTCGGTGCCAATTGTTTCATTCACTTCTTGGCAATTGCTTTGAAAGGGGATGAACAGTGCTGCCAGCAGGCAGAGGGTTAACAGTTTGTTTTTCATTGGGATGGTGTTTGGGTTGGTGACGTTTTTATTTATATTCATTAACAAATGAGTAGTGATAAATATTGTTTGCGAATGAAAATTTTTATAAAAAATCACCTTATCTTTGCGTAGAATAATTTTTAGAGAAGTATTTTATGAAAATAGCTTTATTTGCAGCGGTAGCTGAAGAAGTTGGCAGCTGGTCCGACCGCGTGAATCTTACAGGAATCGGAAGAGAGAATGCCACCCGCACGGCCCTTTCGTTCATGCAGCGTCATGCGGGGGAGAAATTTACCGTGGTGAACATCGGCACGGTGGGTTCGCACCGCTTCCCGATGGGCACCATCCTGTCCGTCAACGAAATCACCTCTGCCGGCCGCATCTTCGACCCGAATCCCATGATGACGGACCATCTTTCCCTCCCCGCCGCACAAGGCCTGCCCGCCGCCACGCTCTTCTCGTCCGACAGCTTCGTGTCACCTTCCGTTTATACCGCCGACTTCCTGCAGCGCATCCAGCAGCAGGCCGACTGCTTCGATATGGAGTCTTCCGCCTTGTTCACGGTGGTGAAACAGTTCGGCGTGCCCTACGTCTCTTTCAAAATCGTGTCCGATAACCTCGATGTGGATATCGACGAATGGCACCGCCGTGTGGTGGAACTGTCGAAGAACTTGTGCGTCTTTATGGAAAAACTGATAGGGGAGTTGTCTGAAAATGAACCTGTTGAATTTATAAAATAAACCCTCATGGAGGCTTTTCTGAACTATCTGCAATACGAAAAAAGGGTGTCTGCCCATACGGTGACGGCCTACCGCACCGACCTGGAGCAGTTTGCGGCCTATTTGCAGAAGGAGTTCGGGGAGAATGACATCCGGAAGGCCGACTCCGCCGATGTGCGTGCCTGGATGATGCAGCTGATGGAGGCGGGGGATTCGGCACGGAGTGTCAATCGGAAAGCCAGTGCGTTGCGTGCTTTCTTCCGCTACCATACTCGCATGGGCGATGTGGAAGCCAACCCCATGGAAGTTGTGACGGCACCGAAAATCGCCAAGCGGCTGCCCCAGTTCGTGTCGCAAGATGAGATGAACAAACTCTTCACCGAAGAGCTTTTCAAAGATACTTTCGAGGGCTGGCGCGACCGGCTTATCATCGAGCTGTTTTATGTCACCGGCATGCGTCTGTCGGAACTGTGCAACATCAAACGGAGCGACCTCGACCTGTACGACTGCTCGGTGAAGGTGATGGGAAAGCGCAGCAAAGAACGCATCATCCCATTCAGTCAGCGAGTTAAGGACATTATCGTCAAATATTTGTCACTTTTTGATGAGAAGTATGCCAATAATTCAAAAAATAGTTTTATCTTTGTCGCATCAAACGGCAACAAAATCTACCCTAAAGCCGTTTATAGAATTGTAAGGAAGTATCTGGATATGGTGACCACGATTGACAAGAGAAGTCCGCATGTGCTGCGTCACACCTTTGCCACGCAGATGCTCAACAATGGCGCCGACATCAACGCCATCAAGGAGATTTTGGGGCATTCGTCGCTGGCAGCCACCCAGGTTTACACCCACAACACGATTGAAAAACTGAAAAACATTTATAACCAAGCCCATCCAAGGGCATAAAAAAGGAGGATTTATGAACATTAACATCTCTTCACTGCACTTCAAGGCTGACCAAAAACTGGAAGCCTTCATCACCGAAAAGGTTGAGAAACTCGGCAAGATGCACGATGGCATCATCGGCGCCGAAGTGACGCTGAAGCTCGAGAACACCGACAAGCCGGAGAACAAGACCGCTGACATCCGCATCAAGATCCGTGGCAACGACGCGATGGCTGCCAAGACTGCCAAGACCTTCGAGGAGGCTACCGACGATGCGGTGGACGCCCTCAAAAAACAGTTGATCAAAGTCAAAGACAAAGAAAGAGGAAACTAAATTTTCCTTTCCACAATTTCGGGGCGGCACATGAGTTGCCGCCTTTTTTATTTCCCCAAACTATAATCTCTACATCTCTTCATCTTTCAATTTTCAATTCTCAGTTTTTTATAGTATCTTTGCAACCTAATTCCAGATACGATGTTCAAAACTTACATGGCCTCCGCTGGTGCGGGCAAAACCACCAGCTTAGTGGCCGAATACCTTACCATCTGCCTGCGCGACGACCATTCGGTCGGCAATTTCCGCAAAATTCTTGCGGTGACCTTCACCAACAATTCCACTGCCGAGATGAAGAGCCGCATTGTGGAGACTTTGCAGCAGTTCGCCTTTCTGCCGCAGTCGGAGTGGGGTGGCTCCGCGCAGCCCATCGCCGACATGGTGATGGGGGTGCTTCCAGAGCTCACTCTGCAACAGCTCCAGCAGCGTTCGGAGAAACTGCTCGCCGAGATTTTGTACGACTACCCCAACTTCAGCATCAGCACCATCGATGGTTTCTTCCAGCGCATCGTGCGCGCCTTTGCCTTCGAACTCGGCATCAGCATGAGCTATGAGGTGGAGGTGACGCTGGACGACTTTTTCCAGCAGACCATCGACCTGCTGCTCAACCGCATCTCCAAAGAGAATCCCGAACTGCGCGACTCAGTCATCGACCTGGTGGAGGACCAGATGGCCGAAAAAGGGCGTTGGCGCATTGATGGCCGGCTGCTGGAACTGCTGGAGATTGTTTATGGTGACGAGTCCGCCGCTGAACCTTTGTCGGCTTTGTCGGCTTGTGAGCAGTTGAGAGAATGTTTGAAAAAATTGGCGAAACGCATCGCTGAGGCACGTAAGCAGCTCCTGGAAGTGTCGGAAGGGGCTAACGACTTTCTCAAAAGTCTGGAACTGGATGCCTCAAAGTTGGTGAAAGGACGTGGTAACGGTTCTATCTATTGCTGGTTTACCCAGTATAATCCGTTCATACTAAAAAATTATTCTTGTTTAAATGACCTTGAACACGCCTATTTCTTAAAGGAGGAAGGGGAGGAGTCTGATGTGAAGAATGCTAAAATTATAGAGCGCTGTCAGAAAATGTTTGGGGCGCAAAAGGAGTTCTTCCGGCTCAAGGTGCTGTATGGCCGTACGCAAACGCTGTCACTTCTTTTCGAGCTGAAGTCCATCATGGATGAAATTCGAGAAAGAGATAATAAGTTTTTCTTGTCGGATACTAATTTCAAGATTCATAGTGAGATAAAAGATGATGATACGCCTTTTATCTATGAAAAGATTGGCAATCAGTACCGTTATTTCTTTGTTGATGAGTTTCAGGACACCTCCCGCATGCAGTGGGAGAACTTGATTCCGCTATTGAAGAATGCGCTCGCGTACCCTGACGGGAAGGCCATCCTTTTCGGCGATGTGAAGCAGGCCATCTACCGTTTTCGCAATGGGGATGCGCAGCTGCTCACCGACCTTTCGGCTGAGGCAGCCACCGAAGAATACCTGAAGCTGATGCCCGGCGATACATCCTGTAGCCGCCGCGAAAATGTGCCGATGAAGGTGAACTATCGCTCAGACGGCAACATCGTGAACTTCAACAACGCCTTCTTCAAAAGACTGCCGAAACTTCATGGTTTCAGATCATACAAGTCTTCAGCAGGTACCGATGATTCAGAGAAGGTTAATCCATTCGAAAAACTTTATCTATCATATTATCATGCTGTAAAACAGGAGGTTCGTGCTAAAAATGAAGGAAAAGGTGTGGTGATTGTGCGATTTAAGCCGCCAGATATGAAGAAAGAGGAATATTTCGAGGATCAGGTGAATGCAGCCGTGGCAGATGCGTTGGACAAAGGCTACCGTTTGTGCGACATTGCCGTACTGACCAGTTCCAATGATGATGGTTCGCTGCTGGGGCAGACGCTCACACGGGCGGGCTATGCGGTCATCTCACCGGAGTCGCTGATGCTGAAGTCTTCGCCAGAGGTGAATCTTGTGCTGGCCGTTTTGGGCTACGTGTGCCGTCCCAATGACAAGCTTTCGCAGTATATCATCGCCCACTATGTTCACCTTCACCATTCGGAAGATGATACGGAGGCTATGGAAAAACTGATTCCGCAACTGGGCAACGAAAAGGTTTTCAGCAGATTTATGGCTAATCATGGCAAGCCGCTGTCCCGTACCGCCCTGGCCGCCAAGCCCCTGTTCACCTTGGTCAACGAAATCTTGCGTATCTTCTCTATCAATACGGCCGATGCATTCGTCATTGCGCTGATGGACAATATTTTGGATTATTTGAAAAATCAGAACGGAGAAATTGCTTCGTTTTTGGATTGGTGGGAAAGAAAAGGGGAGAGTTTGGCGCTGAAAGCTCCATCTGGTCTGAATGCCATCACCATCAGCACCATCCATAAATCTAAGGGGTTGCAGTATCCCGTGGTCATCATGCCCTTCACTCAATATGGCAATAAATATACAAAAACAGACTATTGGTATGCCAAAGAGGGTGAAGAACTGCCCTTCTTGTTAATGAAGATACAAAAGGACATGGATCAGTATGATCTGGGAGATATTTATAGCAAGGAGTCGATGTTGAGCACGCTTGACAGTCTTAATAAAATATATGTGGCGCAAACACGTGCCGAGAACAGACTGTATATCCTTACGGGAGGGACAGATTCGAAGAATGGGAATTTCAACTGGATGCTCTATGATTTTGTGTCGAATTCTCCTTTTGGGGATGAGGCGGATGATGAGGTAAAAGTGCATTTTGAACATGATCCTGATGATCCGTTGTGCTACTGGTGGGGCAATCGGGAAGAGCGGCGCGTTGATAGCGGGAAGTCTTCAGCGCATGAAAGTGAGGAAATTTTGAAGATGTATATTGCTGATTTTCAACCCAAAGATCTTTCCACCCACATCGTGAAGAAAGAGACGCCCGAGCAGGAGGTGGGTAATGCCATTCACGATTACTTGTCGCGGCAGACGCATTTTCCGCTCACGGAAGAAGATGTAAATACTTGGAAGATAGAGGATAGCCAGCCATACTCCACCGAGATTCGCGATGCCTTGCGGTGTATCGCACGCCATACGGAGTGGCATCCCTATTTCGCTGATGGCGTGAAGGTGTTGAACGAGGTGTCGATATTGCCGACGCACGAGTTCCTGCTGCAAAAAAGCAGGGAGGGGGAGGTGCGGCCGAAGATCACCTTCCGTCCCGACCGTATTGTACAGTTAGCGGATGCCGTGGTGGTGCTGGACTACAAGACGGGCCATCCCACCGATGCGGCAAGAGCGGCCTACGAGCGGCAGGTGGCCACATACGTGGAGTTGCTGCGCGACATGTCGCTGGGGCCTGTGTGCGGGGAGGTGCTGTATCTGAATGAGGTGTAGGATTCCGATTTCGTCAGTTTTCAACAGTTTATCAACAGCTTTTAAATATTTTTCCACAATTGGGAATTCGCTTTTTTTGTGCGAAAAAATTGTAGTACCTTTGCACCCTTGATTATATTCACGTAACCTATTTATTTTATGACATCAGAACCCGCTACAGGACAGCAGACAGAGACAAGATTTAGTTACAAGACCATTGAGGGCGCATTGGGAAATGCCGGCAAGGTGATTCCGCAGGCTGTGGGCTTTGAGCAGGCCGTGCTCGGTGCGCTGATGATTGACCGCGACGCGGTGTCGAATGTGGTGGACACCCTCCGCTCGGGGATGTTCTACCGCGAGCAGCACCAGGCCATCTTCGCCGCCATCATCCGCCTCTTCCAACTCGACCAGCCCATCGACCTCCTGACGGTGGCCGACCAGCTCCGCTCGGAGAAGAAGCTGGAGTTTGTGGGCGGCCCGGCCTACCTGGCGAAACTCACCAACGGGGTGGCCTCCGCCGCTAATGTTGAATACCACGCCCGCGTGGTGATGGAACGCTATGTGTTGCGCCAGCTTATCTCCATCTGCGGCGACATCACCAAACAGGCTTTCGACGAGCCTAAGGATGTGATGACCCTGCTCGACAAGGCCGAAACCGACCTGTTCAATGTCATAGAGAGCAACTTCAGCCGCGAGAGTAAGGAGCTGGGCGTGGTGGTGAAAAAGGCCATGACCGACCTGATGGAGTTGCAGAACTCAGAAGAGAAGTTCAAGGGCGTGCCGACTGGCATCCGCCGTATCGACGAGGCCATCGGCGGCTGGCAAAACTCCGACCTCATCATCATCGCAGCCCGTCCGGGTATGGGTAAGACCTCCTTCGTGCTCTCTATCGCCCGCAACGCCGCCATCGACTACGGCAAGAGTGTCGCGCTGTTCTCGCTCGAAATGTCGGCCACGCAGCTGGTACACCGTCTCTTCTCTATCGAGTCGGGTGTCAGCTCCGAGAAGATTGTCAAGGGCGACCTGATGGATGCCGAGTGGAACCAGCTGATGGAGCGGGTGCATGTGTTGGAGACCGACAAGCTCATCATCGATGATACTCCGCAGCTCTCTATCTTTGACCTGCGCGCCAAGTGCCGCCGGTTGAAGCACCGCTATAATATTGATATGGTGATTGTGGACTACCTCCAGCTGATGACCGGCAACGCTGAGGACAAAGGCCGCCACGGCAACCGCGAGCAGGAGATTAGCCAGATCTCCCGTTCCCTCAAGGCGTTAGCCAAAGACTTGAACATCCCCGTTATCGCTCTTTCGCAGTTGTCGCGTCAGGTGGAGCAGCGTGGCGGTGACAAAAAGCCGATGCTGTCCGACCTTCGTGAGTCCGGTTCTATCGAGCAGGATGCCGACCAGGTGATGTTCATCTACCGTCCTGAATACTACAAACTCGACACTTTCCCCGACGACGGCTCACCGGCGTTGAATCGTGCCGAGATTATGATTGAGAAAAACCGTCACGGCAGCACATCTTCTATCAAGGTGCGCTTCGAGAAACAATATACCAAGTTCTGCGACGACCTCGACTATCAGACCGCCGACAGTCAGGCGGGCATCACCCCCAACATGGAGGAGAATGCCGGCTATGTTACGGTGGAGTCCAATGCCAGCGATGACAGCGAAATGCCCTTCTAAATTTTACTAAAGTGTCGAAGAATAAACCTACCAACATCAACATCAAGAACCGCAAGGCGGAGTTTGAGTATTACCTCCACGCCACCTTCACGGCGGGCATTGTGCTTACTGGCACTGAAATCAAGTCGATACGTGCCGGCAAGGCCAACCTTGCCGACTCATACTGCTCGTTCATCAACAACGAGTTGTGGGTACACAATATCCATATCAGCGAGTACGCCAACGGCAGTTACAACAACCACGACCCGAAGCGCGACCGCAAACTTCTGCTCAACCGCAAGGAACTCAAGAAGATAGCATCCAAACTCAACGAGCGCGGGGTGACGATTATTCCTACGAGAATGTGGATTAACGAAAATGGCTACGCCAAGCTCGACATCGCCATTGCGAGAGGTAAGAAGATGTTTGACAAGCGCGACAGCATCAAGGAGAAGGATCAGCGCCGGGCGGCCGCACGCGGTGAGGATGATTGATTTTTAATTGAAAATAGAATAGATGGAAATAGGATTCTCAAAACAGCTTGATGATGCGATTGTGGAGATTTCGAAACTCCCCGGAATTGGCAGGCGAACGGCATTGAGGCTGGCTCTCCACCTCCTTAAGACCGACCCGCACGAGGTGGCGCTGCTCACCGAATCCATCACGGCCTTGAAAGAGAAGGTGTGCTACTGCAAAGAGTGCCACAACCTTTCCGATACCGAGGTGTGCG
>JAEEGI010008295.1_pt1 | contig 22994 bp, 17 predicted proteins | sample 8958751 | NCBI WGS metagenome assembly JAEEGI01 (sample SAMN16246545, study PRJNA631951) | gut metagenome | biome: gut microbiome; feature: rumen; material: KS-attached | host: Bos | place: Iran: Karaj | collected 2018-10 | reverse complement strand
CATATCGTTCGCTTCAGCCCAAAAGGGCTAAAGCTCATTCATTCCGCTGCGCTTCCTCTTCAAAATTGAAGTATCGCTTCAATTTTGAGAAGGACGTTTTGCCGGAGTCTTCAAGCAATGCCGCTAAAGGCATTGCGCCGTATTCCGGTAAATAAGGACGTGCGGGGAGCGAAGTGCAATCTCTCTCAAAGCGCAATCCAGCGAAGCGATTGCGCTTTGAATCATAGGATGGTCAGCCGGTCTCCCACCTGATGGTCCAGGTGCTGATGGGAGGTGAGGTATTCCTCGATGACGCTGCGGCAGGAGGTGCAGACGATGCGCGGCGTGCCGTTCTTGGCGATCTCCTCCAGGGGGATATCGAAGATGTCCTCAAAATTGTTGTAGTGGAATTCCTGGAGGCCCAGGGTGAATACCCAGTCGTCGTCCACCTTTTCGCCCTGGTAGGTGAATTCCCTGAATGCGTGCTCCTCGCGGGAATAGACCACGTGCAGGCCCTCAGACAGCTGGTAGAATTCCGTATGGACCCCGGCCCACACTTCGTCCCGCACCATGTAGAGGATCATCTGCTTCAGCTGGGCGCCGCTGACCTTGAGCATATAGACCTTGTCGTCATAGGGGAAGCCCACCATCAGGTCCGTGAGCATGACGATGGGGCCCATCTCGTCGGAGCGGATGCTGCCGGAGCCCAGGAGCATGATGTCCAGGCCCAGGCTGTCCCGCAGGGCGTCGGAGAAGATGCTGCCCAGCTCCGTCTCCTGGGTGCGCACATAGTGGGTCAGCTTCCGGTTGAAGCGCGTGATGACCCGGCTGTACTTGGCGTCGGTGCGGCTCTTGTACTGGGTGATGAGTTTTTCGATCTCCTCGTCCTTGGGGCAGTTCACGGAGTTGATGGGAACGCTGCGCCACTTGTATTCCGCTACGGAGTTGGTTTCGGTGTCGATGGTGATATCGAAGCGGCCGATCTGGTCCGTGCCGGTGCCGGCCTGGACGATGAGGATATCATTTACCTTGGTGGGCTCGTCGATGAAGGTGTGGGAGTGGCCGCCGATGATCACGTCCACGCCCCAGGCGGGGTCCAACCTGTCCGCCAGCTTTTTGTCCTCCTCAAAGCCGATGTGGGTCAGCAGTACGGTCAGGTCGATGTCGATGGCGTTGTAGGTGTTGCAGATCTTGCCTACCTCCTGGGCGGCCTCCTCCACGTCCACGATGGAGCCCACCAGCCCGTCGTTCTTGGTCTGGGCCATGACCTCCTCCGTCAGGATGCCGATAAAGAGGATCTTCATCCCGTCGATCTCCTTGATGAGATAGGGGTTGAAAAGGCGGGCGTGGTTGGTGCGGATGTGGAGGTTTGCGTTGATGATGGGGAAGGTGGCGCACTTCTCCAGGAAGAGCAGGTGGGCCACGCCGTAATCCGTCTCATGGTTGCCCAGAGTCACCACGTCCGGGGCCAGCATGTTCATGATCTCGATGGTGCTGATGCCCTGGAATTCCGCGTCGATGATGGAGCCGCGGAACATGTCCCCGGCGATGCAGTAGAGGGTGTTGGCCTCCTCGGAGCGGACCTTGTTGATATAGCCGGAGAGCATGCTCACGCCGCCAACCAGACTGGCGTCCACGTCCTCCGCCAGGAAATCCCCGTGCATGTCGTTGGAGTGGAGCAGGGTCAGCTTTTTATAGCGCTTGTTCTCACTATTCTCAATGTTCTGATCCATGGGCGGACCTCCTTATCATGATCTGAAGACGGCGTTCAGCCTGTCTACGAATTCGCTCTTTTTCGCCTTGGAGACGACGGAAACGTTGCACTTGCCGATTTTCGGCATGGAGTCATAGGTGAAGCCCTCCCGGTAGAAGATGACCATGCCGTAGGTCTCTCCCGGTTCGGTGATGCAGCTGCCGTAGCACTGGGTGGTCTCCTCCACGAAATCGGGCCAGGCGACGCAGGCCATGGCCACCGCGTCGGGCAGGTCCACGGCGGGGATGCCGTTGCCCTTCTTGAATTCCAGGAGCTTCCGCGTGGCGGTGGCGATGAAGCGCTGGATCTCGCTGCCCTCCATCATTTCAGCCAGCTTATTTTCGTCGTGCCAGGTGGGCTCGTCGTCCATATCCAGGCCCAGGATCGTCACGGGGACGCCCAGCTCCAGCATCATCTTATAGGCGGGCGCGTCCTTATACACGTTGAATTCCGCCACGGGGGTGGCGTTGCCGGGGCCGAAGCCCGCAGTGCCCATGGACCAGATGCGCTTCACCTTCAGCATGGTCTCCCGGTCCTTCTGAATAGCCAGGGCCAGGTTGGTGACGGGGCCCAAGGCCACGATCTCCACTTCGCCGGGATCGGCGCGGACGGTGTCCAGAATGAAATCCACCGCGTCCTTGTCCTCCCTGGGCTTGCCCCTGGGATGGATGATATCCGCTTCTCCCATGCCGTCCTTGCCGTAGACGCTGAAGCATTCCTTTTCCTCGCCGGAAAGGGGAGCGGTGGCACCCAGGTAAACGGAGGCGTCGCATCCGGCAAGCTCCAGCGCGGCCATGCTGTTCAGAGCAGCCTGCTCCAGGCTGACGTTGCCCGCAGCCACGGTGACGCCCAGGATCTGGATGAAAGGGCTTTTGGCAGCCAGGATCAGCGCGGCGGCGTCGTCACCCGCGGTATCGCTGTCCACGATGATCTTATGGATCTGTGCCATAACGACCACTCCTTTCACAGTGCAATTTAGTCTAATAAAGTTATTCTACTATAATCTGCGGCTGAACGCAAGGGGGAAAGCGCTGTTTTCCCATCTGCCCCGGAAGGGGTAGGGAAGGTTGGGAATATATACAAACAGAGGAGGGATTCCCGGCTGTTTTTTTGGGTTTGGCTATGTAAATTGTGCTGGATAATGAATGAAGGATATGCTATAATCTTAAACGGCATTTTTTGAGCAGTTTGTCTTTATTGCCTTTCCGGGCGACCGGGATCGCGGTAGATGCAGATTCGCATTGCATGGTCGATCATTATTAAGGAAGGTGAGATATTGGAGAACTATACCAAGTACAGGCTGAAAGAGATCGACGAGCTTGCGCCGTTCCTGGCGGGCACGGACAAGATCTTCGTCGTGGCCTGTAACAAGTGCTTCAAAGAGTTTGAGACGGTGGACGAACCGGACTGCGGCGAATTCGTGAAGATGGCCGAAGCCCAGGGCAAGACCGTCACGGGCTCTGTCCAGGTGGACTTCCTCTGCAACAAGACCCAGACAGAGAAAAAGCTGAAAGATCTGATCCCCGAAGGTACCGAGAGCATCTTCGTGGTCTCCTGCGGCCTGGGCGTTCAGACCATCGCCAGCATGGTCGACCTGCCCGTCTATGCGGCGGCCAACTCCCTCAACTACCGCGGCCATCACGGCATGGCCCTGACCAAGAAGAGCTGCGACGCCTGCGCCCAGTGCTATCTGAATATGACCGGCGGCGTATGTCCCATCGTGGATTGCGCCAAGAGCCTGGTCAATGGCCAGTGCGGCGGCGCCAAGAACGGCAAGTGCGAAGTGGACCCCGACAAGGACTGCGCCTGGGAGAAGATCAACAAGCGCCTCAGCCGGCAGGGAAGGCTTACCGAGCTGAAAAGCCAGCCCGTCCAGCTGCGGGACTACAGCAAGGTCAATTTCAAGGTCATCAACGACTACGTGCAGGCCATCCGGGAGAGCCGCTTCGCCGGCTACTACGGCGGCGTCCATCCCTCTGAGAAGAAGGAACTGTGCGAGAACGAGCCCCTGCTGCGCTTCCCTGAGTCCGACGTCATGGTGATCCCCCTGTCCCAGCATTCCGGCGCGCCCGCGAAGCCCGTGGTGCAGGTGGGCGACTATGTGAAGGTGGGCCAGGTCATCGGCGAGCCCGCCGCGTTCATCAGCGCCTATATCCATTCCAGCGTCAGCGGCACGGTGCTGGCCATCGAGGAGCGGGTCCATCCCGCCACCCGCGGCGGCCTCAGCGTGGTCATCAAGAACGATAAAAAGTACGTCGTGGATGAATCCGTCAAGCCCAAGGGCGATCTCGATAGCCTCAGCAAGGAAGATATCGTGAATATCGTCAAGGAAGCCGGCATCGCCGGTATGGGCGGCGCCGGATTCCCTACCAGCGTGAAGCTGGCCCCCGGCAAGCCCATCGAGGCCGTCCTGCTCAACGGCTGCGAATGCGAGCCCATGCTCACGGCGGACCACAAGCTCCTGCTCCACTATGCCGACGATGTGATCTTCGGTCTGAAGGCGGTCATGAAGGCGGTGGAGGCCCCCAAGGGCATCATCGTCATCGAGGACAACAAGCCCGACGCCGTGGAGCTGCTGAAGTCTAAGTGCGAAGCCTATGACAACATCGAAGTGACCGTGGCCAAGACCAAGTACCCCCAGGGCGCTGAAAAAATGCTCATCAAGCGGGTCCTGGGCAGGATGGTCCCCAGCGGCGGCCTGCCCGCCGACGTGGGCGCCGTGGTGTGCAACGTCAGCACCGTGAAGGCCATCTCCGACGCCATCCAGACGGGCATGCCCCTCATCGAGCGCGTGGTCTCCGTCACCGGCGAGCGCATCAAGAAGCCCGGCAACTACATCATCCGCATCGGTACCGACGTTAAGGAAGTCATCGACTACTGCGGCGGCATCACCGGCGGCGACGACTATATCGTGAAGATGGGCGGCCCCATGATGGGCATCCTGCTTCCCAGCGTGGACGTGGCCGTCATCAAGGGCACCAACGGCATCATCGCCATTGAGAAGGACGAGAGCGAGGCCGTGGCCTGCATCAAGTGCGGCCGCTGCGTGGACGTCTGTCCCATGGAGCTTAGCCCGCTGTACTTTGCGAAGTACCACGACGAAGAGAATTGGCAGGGCATGAAGGACAAGAACGTGATGGACTGCATGGAGTGCCGCTGCTGCGAGTACATCTGCTCCTCCAAGATCCCGCTGCTCTCCAAGATCAAGGCCGGCAAAGCGGCAGTAAGGGGGATGAAGTGATATGCTGATTACCGAACTGAAATCCAGAGAGGCCATCGAAGAGCTGATCACCGGCAAGGTGTTCATCATCAACTGCCACGGCTGCAAGGAAGTCCGCTTCCCCGAAAAAGAGGCCGATGAGCTGCAGAAGGAGCTGGCTGGGCGCGGCATCGTGACCGGCATCATGACCACGGATTACATCTGCAATCCCGAAAACATGAAGCTTCGCCTGAAAAAGCACATGAGCGAGATCGCCCTGGCCGATATGGTCCTGGTGTTCTCCTGCGGCGTGGGCGTTCAGACCGTCGCCGAATACCTGGAAAACAAGAAGGTCTGCGCCGCCTGCGATACCTACCAGCTGCCCGGTTACCAGGGCGTGACCCCCCTGGAGCACAAGTGCGACCAGTGCGGCGAGTGCTTCCTGAACCTCACCGGCGGCATCTGCCCCCTCACCGCCTGCTCCAAGAGCCTCACGAACGGCCAGTGCGGCGGCGCCAAGAACGGCAAGTGCGAGGTGGATCCCGATATGGAATGCGGCTGGGAGCGCATCTACCAGCGTTTGAAGAAGGTGGGCCGTCTGGACGCGCTGAAGTGCCCCGTCCAGATCCGCAACTACGCCACCGACAAAGAAGTTTGATTCAGCATACTGCCAAATTAAAAGGTTAGGAGCATTAAAGATATGAAACTTTCTGAAAAATTCACTCGCGGCGAATTGGTCATCACTACCGAGGTCGGCCCTCCCAAGGGCTTCCACGTGGAACCCATGGTGGAAGAAGCCAAGGAATACCTCTCCAACATCACGGCCGTGAACGTCACGGACAACCAGTCCAGCGTCATGCGCCTGGGCTCCCTGGCCACCTGCGTGGCCCTGAAAAACGCGGGCCTCAACCCCATCTATCAGCTCACCTGCCGTGACCGCAACCGCATGGCCCTGGAAAGCGATCTGCTGAGCGCCGCTATGTTCGGCATCGAGAACATCCTCTGCCTCACCGGCGACCACACCAAGCTGGGCGACCATCCCGGCGCCAAGCCCGTCTTCGACCTGGACAGCGTCTCCCTGCTGTATACCGTGGGCCAGCTGGAGAAGGGCGTGGACCTGGGCGGCAACGAGCTGGTGGGCGAGCCCCCCAAGTTCTGCAAAGGCGCCGTGGTGTCCCCCTGCAGCGACAGCATCGACGCGCAGCTGGCGAAGATGGAGCGCAAGGTCATGGCCGGCGCCCAGTATTTCCAGACCCAGGCCGTGTTCGAGCCCGATAAGTTCATCGCCTTCATGGATAAGGCCAAGCAGTTCGGCGTGCCCGTGCAGCTGGGCGTCATCATCCCCAAGAGCGTGGGTATGTGCCGCTACCTGAATGCCAACGTGGCCGGCGTCCATGTGCCCGACGAGCTCATCGACGAGCTGAAGGCCGACAAGGAGAAGACCAAAGCGGGCATCACCGGCGTGGAGATCACCGCCCGTCTGATCAAGCAGTGCCTGCCCTACTGCCAGGGCGTGCATATCATGGCCCAGGGTTGGGAGTCCAAGGTGCCCGATATCCTGAAGCTGGCCGGTCTGTAATCGGAATCACTGAAAATAAAACTGCCGCCGGGGGATTCCCCGGCGGCAGTTTTATGTCTTTTTTACTTTTCCCCCAGCACGATGAGGATGGTTTCCTCGTCGGCTTCCACTTCCTTGTCCAACGGGGGATTGAAGAAACTCTTCCGCTCCGCGTCCATGACGCCCAGCAGCACGTAGCCCTCTTCCAGCGCCATCTTCCGCAGGCTGCGGACGGGGAAGCGTCCCCGGATGCCCAGTCGGGAGGCTTTTTTCAGGAAGATCTCGTTGCCCACGTTGGAGAGGATTTCCCGGAAAGCGCCCTGGAGTTCGGGACTTTCGGAGAGTTGGGCGAGGATCATGCTGGACATGCTGGAGGCCACCACGAAGTCCGTGCGGTCGCTGTCCTCCACCAGGTCCTGATTGCGCTCGCGGCGCATTTCCGTGGTGATGTTGTAGCGGGCCCCCAGGCGGGCGCGGATATCCCGCAGGTTCAGCAGGAGGTAGATCGCCTCCATGTCCGCTTCCTCTTCCTCTTTTTCATGGTCGTTGAGGATCACCACATGCTCCGCGTTTTTCGCCAGGGCTTCCAACGCGCCCTCTTCTGTGAGCTCTGCACTGGAGAACTCCACCGCCAGCCCCCGCTGCGCGGCGAGCGTGACCAAGCGTTCCCGCTCCTCGTCGCTGCCCTGCCTGCCCGCCAAAAGCACCCGGCGCACGTTTTCCGGCATCTCCCGGAGGATGACCGGCAGGGAGTCGTTATAGCCCAGGATCAGGGCCGAGGTGTCCGCATCCTCCGCGGCTGCGGCAGCGGTGTGGGCGGCATTCGCATCGCCGTCTGTGATACGGATGGAATCCCGGTCCTCCGAGAAGACCAGCAGCCGGTCCTCCGGGCGGATGAGCGTTTCGGCGCTCGGGTTCAGGCGCATCCCCTCCGTCCCGTAAATGCCCACGGGCACCGCCCCGTCCAGCCGGACCGTCAGCTCCCCGAAGCTGAGCCCCGCCGCGCCCGGCAGGGGAAGGACGTACCATTCCGAGCCGTCGAAATTGAACAGCTCCCGGAAGGTCTCGCTGAGGCCCATCTGGGTGCAGGAATGGGCGATCATCTTGGCCAGGGTGTCGTGCTCCCGCAGGGCGGTGATGCGGTATTGCTCCGCCAGGGCGGCGGGGAAATTGAATTCGCTGCCGGAGAGGAGGGAGAGGATGCGGAAATCCGCCTCCGGACAGTCGCGCTTCAGGGCGGAGACCGCCAGCAGGGTCTTGATCGTCCGGGCGTCGTCCGTGGGGTGGACGATCACTGTGCGGCAGCTCGCGAGGGCGCAGCGCTCCAGGGCGGCGGGGTCTGTGATGTCCGCGCTGCGGCAGACGATGCGGAAATTCCTGGGGCATTCCACATTCTCCTCGATGCTCTGCTCCATCTCCTCCCGCTCCATGTCGTCGGCCACGACGACGCAGGCGTCCTTGCCCGCGGCGGCCAGCACCAGCTGGCGAAGCAGCGTGTATTCGCCGGGGTAGAAGCCCAGGATCACGGTGTGCCCGCTCTCCAGCACCTGGGAATTGCCCCGCCTCATCTCGATGATCTTCTCCTCAATGGCGCTGGTGATGATACCGATGAGGACGCTGGTGAAGAGCACGCCAGCGATGGCGCAGACCGCCATGAGGATGATGTAACCGAGGCTGCCGTCGCCGGAATAGGGCATCCAGGCGTTGAGCAGTGTGGCGATGCTATCCCAGAATACAGCGGCGGCAGGCTCATCCTCGTGGAAGCCGAACAGGATGATGAGACCGGCGATGACCACCGCCAGCACGATGGAAACGACGATCAGGAAGCGGATCAGGCCCAGGGAGCCCCTGGCGATCCGATTGTCGAACCAATAGCTGAACCGCTCCTTCCAGGAGGCGGCGCGGGCCTTGTTTTTCTTCGGCCCTTCCGGAGACGACATACGATCACCTGCTTTCATGGTTTGGATTATAATGACGATATGACGGCGAAAAGCCGCAGAGCTTTTTGCCATATATTCCTTACAATGATCATTATAATGAGCTTGACAGATAAAAGCAACCGCTTCGCCGGGCGGTCCGCACCCCCGTTTATGGCCGCTGGACCGCCGTGCTGAGAATGACCCGGTCCTCACCTGTCTGACATACCGTGATCTTGTTTTCCGGCCGCAGCAATCTCAGATTGTTGGGAATCAGCAGGGTATCCGGCGAAATATACGCGGTGTCCTCGTTGCGCCTTCCGTCGACATAGACGACGCTGTATTCCGTGAAGCCCGCTCCGTGGATCTCCACAACGGTTTCTCCGTAGACCACGTCGTGGACTTCGATCTCCGCAAGGCCCATCTTCATATCCGTCTTTGTATAGGGGTCTTCACCGCCGTAGGTGATCCGGTCGCCGTAAAGGAGGTCGTACTCCAGGAGCTCCAGACCGTCCTGATAACCCTCCAGCCCCCGATGCTCCCGGTGGTATTCCGTCACCGCCCCGCCCTTCATGCCGATCACGTCGAAGATCCGGGTCGTGAGCTGATAGGCGGACAGATCCTCGTCCGCTCCGCCCACGCCGACGCCGTAGTTGCTCCAGATAAAGTACTGGGTTTGAAACAGCGTTCCGCTGATCAGGTCGTCTGCGTTCAGGTCCAGGGTGGGCAGGTGGTCGCCGTAGGCAACGACCACGGTCTTTTCCCCGCAGGCTTCCAGAGCGGCGATCAACTCACCCAGGAATTGGTCGGTCCCCTGGAGCTGTTTGGCAAAAAAGCGGAACCGCTCCGAGGCGGAACCTTCAAAAACGTTATTGCCTTTGAAACGGATGTCGTCGATCTCGCTGTCATCCGGGTATTTTCCGTGGCACTGCACGGAAACCGCGAAGACCAGGTCGGGCGTTTCCGTCTGTTCCATGGCCTGCAGTATGTATGGGGTCAGCACGGTGTCCTTGGGCCAGCCCATCTCCGTATACTCCACGCCGTGCATGTATTCCAGCGAGGTGAAATCGTCAAAGCCGAGATTCGGATATACCTCGTTCCGGCCATAAAAGGAGCCTGCGTAGTCGTGGATCGCATGGGTCCCATAGCCCAGCTCCTTCAGATAATACGCAATGCTCTCGCAGGTGTTCTCCCGCAGAATGGATTCGTAGGGGTATTCGCTCAAACCGAAAAAGTCGAGACTCATCCCGGTCAATACTTCAAATTCCGCATTGACGGTCCCGGCGCCCAGGGTGGGCATGCGCAGATAACCGGATGCGCAGGAATCCCGCAGTGCGGTGAAGTGAGGGATCGGATCCTCTTCCAGCTCCACGCCCCGGATCAGCGCCGGGTCAAAAAAGGATTCCAGCTGCACCAGGATGATATTGGGCCGTGTTCCCGCTTCCGGTTCGCCGTCGACGCCCAGATCATAGACCTCTTCTTTGGAGTAGTTCTCCGGGCGGCTCACGCCGCTTTTGAAAATGCTGGTGGTGAAGCAATAGGGAAAGCCGCGCTTCTCAAAAGCTTCGTTGATGCTTTCATACTGCACGGGGAGCTTGATGTCCTTGGTGCCGAAATACCCCAGGATAAAGAGAAAGAAGGCAAAGGCGGCCACGGTCAGCAGTTCTTTTTTCAAGTTTTCCCGCTTTTCCTGCCGGGGCGCGCGGGTGAACAGGAGAAAAACAAACAGGGCAAAGGCGGCTGCCGCCGCGCACATGGCGATGAGCTCCAGCGGCGAAAAGTATACGTCCGCGATCAGGAGGCCCGACGCCAGGATGGTGAAATCCCTGGCGGAAAAGGGCGTTGTCCGAAAGGAGAGCGCGGCCCAGTTCACCAAGCCGAAGATGAGCCAGACCAGGGCCGTCAGCAGGCTGTAAAAGACCTTTCTCCGGAGCAGCAAGGTGAACATCAGCGTGGAGAAGATGATCGCCGCGTTGAGGATGAACATATGGGGGCTTTTGACGATAAAAACAAACGCCATCAGGGGGTTCCGGTGACCGAGCAGTTCGATCGTAAGCTCGATCAGCGCGGAGAGAACGGCCAGCGCGGGTATCGGCCTTGTGACCAGCAGTTTATGCCAGGATACTAGCAGCTTTGAGTGCTTCATGATTCCTCCGGAGGACGCATGAGGGGATTGCCGCATTCCGCTTCATGCTTTTAATGAGGATTGATACTATTCACCGATAAAACCATATAATTCTTTGCGGCCATATTTGCGCCATACTTCGCCAGCGTCATTGCCGGGCGGCAGCCCGGCTGCCTCCTCCGCTTCGTCTGACACAAATCTGCCGCGCAAATCCTTTAAAGCGTTTTATCGGTGAATAGTATTATTATGTCTTCCCCATGCATCTGTTTGCAGAATCCCAGCAGCGCCCGGAAGGCCGCCGGAATGCATGGAAGAGCGGTGGGAGATTGCGAATGCTGCTATTCTATCATGTCTGCGCCGCCGGCACAATCCAAAAACGCCGAAGACCGCCGCTTTCTGCAAGAAAAGGGGAGAACGGGGCGAAAAAAGAAAACACCGTGAAGCCAATTGACTTCACGGTGCTTGACTGTAACTGGCAGGCGCTGCCCCCGTCGCCGGGATCGGGGCGGAAAACCTGCACGCGCCGGGGCCAGCGCCCCAAGGCGTCATTTCCGGGGGAACATCTCCTTGCTCATCATGTCGATATATTTGGAGGTCGCCTCGTACACGCCAGGGAAGGTGCTCATGGGCAGGCCCTGGGAGGCGCAGGGGATATAGGCCTTGCCGAAGCGGCCGTATTTCTCGCAGGCTTCCCGTACCCGCTCCGCCACCACTTCCTTGTTCCAGTCGGGATAGTCGATGGTGGCGCTGTCGATGCCGCCCATGAAGGTGATCTGATCGCCGTACTTGGGGATCAGCTCTTCGATATCGTTGGTGCGCATGACCCCCTGCCAGATGTCGATGCCCATGTCGATCATGAAGGGCACCAGGGTCTTGGCGTAGGAATCGGAGTGGTGCATGATGACCTGGCAGCCGTGGGTCTTGTAATAGCCGTAGATCTTCTTGTAATGGGGGAGGAAGAACTCCTCAAACATATCCGGGGAAAGGAAAGTTGAGATCTGGGAGCCCCAGTCGTCATGCTGGAAGAAAGCGTCCGGTTTCAGGTATTTGCAGGCGATCTCCGCGTAGCTCAGCTCGAACTCCGTGATATATTCGATGAGCTCGTGCATCTCATCCGGGTACTCGTAGAAGGCGATCATGCAGTTCTGCATGTTCATGAGGTAATGGCACTGCTCGAAGAGGCCGGGGGCGTAGAACAGGGTGGCAAAGGTCTCCTTCCGGTCCACCTTCTCCGCCATCTGGATATAGGGCAGCCACTCCTCCTCGGAGAACTCCAGGCGCGGGGCCTTCACCTGGCTGCGCCAGTTCTCCATATCCTTCAGCACCAGATGGGCTTCGTCGTGGATGGGGAAGGCGCCGGGGGTGCCGGTGGGCCAGGATTTGGTCACGCCCCAGGCGTCCACCGTGGGCTCTCCTCCGTAGGTCGGCATGGGGCTCTGGGCCGTGACCGGCGTCGCATAGAGGATGGAGAAGGGCTCGTACTGGTTGACAAAGCGGTCCGGCTTGCCCTTTTCGCCCTTTAATGTCTCGATCAGGTTTTCCCGTTTGGTCAGCATGGTCGTTTGTGTCTCCCTTTCTTTACAGTTTATTATGTGTCGATCGACACCATTTCATTTCCGCGGAAGCCGGTCATAATTTAGGCTTTACAACGGAATCCGTATCTGCTATGATGATACCGAAAGACCAGTTAGCTGTCAATAACTGAAATAAAGTGTAGCAAGGAAGAAATTCCTGAGTGGAGGGATATCAATGTCACAGCGGCATGACTGCCCCTGCACGGAGCAATGCGTCCTGCAGGCGGCCATGGATACGATCGGCGGCAAATGGAAGCTGCCGGTCCTTTGCTCCCTGACGGCCAACGGCACCAGCCGGTACAACGAGCTGCTGCACAATGTGCAGGGCATTTCCAACACCATGCTGTCCCAGACTCTGAAGGAGCTTGAGCGGGATGGGCTGGTGGTGCGCAGTGAATACCTGGAGGTGCCGGTCAGGGTCGAATACGAGCTGTCCGAAAAATCCGAAAAGCTCCAGCCGATCCTGCTGGAGCTCATCCAATGGCATATAGAGTCGCAAAACGAAGCGACCTGAGAAGCGCCGCTACCGGGCAAAAGGAATGTTCAGCCGTTCTGCATCAGGGCGCCGGGTCTAACGATCCGCAGCGCAGGACGGGATTTGCGGGAAAGGAAAACGGATGGAAGAAAACTTTGATCTGCAGGAATATCTGTCCAATGGAATCGAGCGCTTCGTGGCGGACGTGGTCAAGGCGACGCTGAAAAACCCCAGGGAGAGCGCCTTCATGCTGAGATTCGCCGCCGCCTCTGCCGCCGCCTCCCAAAAACGAAAGGCTGCCGAGGCCAAGGGGCAGCATATCCCCTCCTTCCTGATCGCCAGCATCACAAGCCAGTGCAACCTTCATTGTGCCGGCTGCTATTCCCGCTGCAACCATGGGATGGTGGACGCCCAGCCGACGGCGCAGCTGACGGACGAGGACTGGCTGCGGGTCTTCAGCGAAGCGGATGAGCTGGGCATCAGCTTTATCCTGCTGGCAGGCGGCGAACCGATGCTGCGGAAAGACATCATCCAAGCCGCCGGCAAGCGTCAGAATATCCTGTTTCCCATTTTCACCAACGGCACCTTTATCGATGATACATACCTGGAGCTCTTCGATAAATGCCGCAACCTTGTGCCGGTCATGAGCATCGAGGGCGGAAAGGAAAACACCGATTCCCGGCGGGGGAAAGGGATCTATGAACTGCTCATCCGGAATATGGACAAGCTGCATACCAGAGGCCTGATCTTCGGGGCCTCCGTCACCGTGACGACGCAGAATATCCGGGAGGTCACCTCGGACGCCTTTTTGAAGGAACTCTCCGGGCGGGGCTGCAAGGCGGTGATCTTCGTGGAATTCGTCCCCGTGACGGAGGAGAGCAGCGAGCTGGCGCCGGGGGATGGGGAGCGGGAGTTCCTGAAGGCGGAGCTCAGCCGTATGCGGCGGGAGCACCCGGAGATGGTCTATGTCGCTTTCCCCGGCGATGAAAAGAGCTCCGGCGGATGCGTGGCTGCGGGCCGCGGATTCTTCCATATCAATTCCCACGGCGGCGCGGAACCCTGCCCCTTCTCGCCCTACTCGGATACCAATGTGAAGGAAACTTCTTTGAAGGATGCCCTGAATTCCCGTCTGTTTCGCGCCCTCCGGGATAACGGCCATCTTATGGAGGATCACGCAGGGGGCTGCGTTCTCAATGAAAAGCGGGAGCTGGTGGAGTCCCTCCTTGCCCTGAGCCTCCAGAATTAGAAGGACCGGGAGCAGTAAAAGAGCATAAACCGGGCGGCGGATACAGTGTTTTGACTGTACCCGCCGCCTCTGTATTATCCGCCATACCATCAGACCGGCTGCTTGTTTCCCATCAGTACCGCTTATAGCATCCGGCAAACAGGACGCCTAACGCGAGCGCCAGCAGCGACGCAGCGAGAAGCAGCCATGTCCCTGCGCTGACGGACGGCGCTTCCGCCGTGCTCTCCGCCGCGGTGACAGCCGTTCTCTGCCCCGTGTCAGGGTTTCTTCCCATGCCGCCGGATCCGCTTTCAGCGTCCCCCGGGGATGGGCGTTCTGGCCGTGCTTCTCCGTTTTCCGCCCGGTCGGGGGGAGAGGGGCGTTCGGGCGGTTCGCCGAAGCTGCCCCAGCCCTCCGCCGGAGGCGCCAATTCGTCACCGCGGCCGGTTTCGCCCGATGCCTTTCCGCCTCCGACGGCGCCCATACCGCCCATGCCGGAGAAACCGACCTCCGTCGCCGTTTCACTTAGCGTCAGCTCATCGGCGGTATCTCCGACCCATACCGTGTAGGTTTCGCCGACTGCAAGCGCCGGCGCGCTGAAGGCCACAGAAGAATAGCTGCACTGCGGCGTGTAAGAGAGCACCTCGCTTCCGTCTGCGTCCAATACGCGGAACGCTGTGCCCGCCGCTGCCGGGGAACTGAGGTTATAGAGCACGGCACACTGGGTCGAACCGGAACTGAACGCCTCGGCCATGCCGGACCCGCCGCAGGCGACGATCGTGCCGCCGGTAACGATCGCCTCGCCGCCGGACTCGCTTCCGAAGTCGATGGCGCAGTTGCTTCCGTCCCCCTTCAGGCTGATCCGGAGCGTGCCGCCGTCAAGATAGATGCTGCCGTTGGAATCCAGGCCGTCCGCGTCGTTGCCGCTGTCGTTGATGATCGTGATCGTGCCGCCCGTGATGCGGATATAGGTTTCCGCCGCGCTTGCGCCCTGTGCCGCCGGCGCCTCGACGGTCATGCCGGAAAAACCCCCGGCCATTTCGGGAGGCGCGCCGTCCTCTGAATCCGAAGCGGGACCGCTGTCTTCCGTTCCGCCCCCGGGCATCCCGGCCATGCCGTTCATGCCGCCGAAGCCGACCATGGCGACGCTGCCGTTGGCGTTTATTCCATCGTCGCGGGAATACACGGTAATGTCGCCCCCGGCAATATGGATGGTCATGCCCTCCAGCCCCTCATAGCATTCGGTTATGAGGATCGTACCGCTCTCCACATAGAGCTCCGCGTCGCTGTGGATGGCGTCGTCTCCCGCGTCGATGGTCAGATCGGCCGCCGTGAAACGAAAGCTGTCGTTTGCATGGATGCCGTCCTGGGGCGCGGTGATCCGGATCCTTCCGCCGGTGATGACCAGGGAATCGTTCGCGTCGATGCCGTGCCCGCAGCCCGCCTTGATCGTCAGGCTGCCGCTGCCGTTGATGGTCAGATCATCGTGGGCAAAGATCACGCCGCCGGTGTTGTCTTCCAGCGCGGCGGCGGAGTAGTTCTCGCCGCCGGTGAAGGAATTCTCCGTGCCCGCCGCCAGGGTGAGAAACACCTTGTCCGCCTGGTCGACGATCAGGCAGGCGTCGTCGCTGCAAGTGACGTCCACGCCCTCCAGCCGCAGCCAGACCTTGGACGAGTCGTACGCATCCACCACGATGCTGCCGTCCGTCAAGGTGCCGGAGAGGACATACCACCCGCCGTTTGTGATCACCACGCCGCCGTCGAAGGCGTAGGCGCCGTTTCCTTTGATCTCAGCGCTGTCCCCGGAAAGGGTGATGAAGGTGGTATAGGCGTTGTCGTCCCAGGCTCCGTCCAGATCGTTGGCGGTGAAAAAGAGGCTGCCGCTGTAGCTTTCGGCGTCCTCATCGGCGATGACCCGGATACCCAGCTTTTCACCGTTCATAAAGGCGGCGGTCAGAAGCAGCGTCAGCGCGAGCACAAGAATGCAGACCAGGTCGATGTTCTTATGCGTTGACACCCTGCCCCCTCCTTTATCCCATGTAGTCGCCGTTATAGCTCACCAGCACCGCGCTCTGCACGCCGGGCCTGTCAGCCAATTCGTTTATGAAATCGGTGTCGTCGTCCCTGAGGCGCACTTCCATATTGAGCTCCACGCCCCCCTTGCGCGCGGTCTTGCTCTTGACCGTACACTTCCTGGTCCTCTGTGCCAGGAATTCCGCCGCGGCTATTTCCGACGCATGATCCGCGCAGGAGAGCACGACGATGTACGGATCGGCGTGCGCCTTTCGGTTGGCAAACACCAGCAGAATGACGCCGATGATCACGCTGCCGAATACCGCCAGGGGAATGAGGCCCGCCGCCAGCACGATGCCGACTGCGATGGACCAGAACAGGAAGGCGATGTCCATCGGCTCCTTGATGGCCGTGCGGAACCGGACGATGGACAGAGCGCCGACCATGCCGAGGGACAGCACCACATTGCTGGTGACCGCCAGGATGACAAGGGTGGTGATCATCGTCAGCGCTATGAGCGTCACGCCGAAGGAACTGGAATACATGACGCCTGCGTAGGTCTTTTTATAGATCAGAAAGATGAACATGCCGACGCCGAAGGCCAGCACCAGCGCCAGCGCCATGTCCAGGATACTCACGCTGGTCACGTTCTCAAGAAAACTCGATTTGAAAATATCCGAAAATGACATAGTGATTGCCTCTTCTCTTGTATTTTTGTTCAACCGTATAGGCGGCACTGGGCATATTTGGAAAAGGACCCGACGTGCCGGTCCGGAACGCGCACAGCGTCGCGGATCAGGGAGGGGAGATATTCGTCCCACTTCACCTCCAGGATCATGGGCGCGTCTCCTGCCGGTACGGTCACGGCGTCCGGATCCAGGAGATCCGTGCAGGCCAGCCCTGTCCGGATGTCGTAATCCAGCGTGACGCGGACATTGCCTGGCCGGAAAACGAAGGGCTCGCGGGTATAGTCCACAAGGGTCTTCGGGCGCAGGCCCTGAAAGCGCATCTTGCAGTAAAGCTCCTGAACGAGGGGCCGATCGCTGCACAGCATCCAGGCAAGGTCGCCCTCCACGATTTTCTGCGCTTCCTCGGCGCTGAGATCCGCCGCGTATTTCGCGCCCAGCCCGTTTCGCTTGCTTTTCTTTTCCAGATGGATCACCGAGCGGTCGCAGTTATAGAGACGGATGCGGAATTTCTCCCGCATATTGACGCCGTCGATCTTCTCCCGCAGCGCCTTGTCGTCGGGATTGTCGAAATACAGGCTCCGGATCAGGTATTTCCCGTCAACGGCATGGGGATCGCTCTGGGCGACAGCCCGCATCCTTGCGCGGATGGCGAGCAGGTCGGCATAGTTGATCACATGCTTCCATTCATGCCGGTAATGGACGTCCATCTTTTCTTGCCTCCTTCCTTTCATCTTCACATGTGAAGTATAGAGGAAGGTTCTTAAACTGTCCTTAAAGAACGTCAGATTTTTGCCTGTGCGGATAGGGGGAACCGGACGGTGAACCGCGTGCCCGTATCCTCCGCGCTGTGGACGGAGATTTCGGCCCGCAGCGCCTGGGCCATTTCCTTCAGGATCGGCAGCCCCAGGCCGTGGCCCGTTTGAATGTTCCGCGCTTTATCGCCGCGATAAAACCGCTCAAAAATATGGTCCAGGTCCCCAGGGTCGATCACGCTGCCGGGATTGCAGACGGATAGCAAAGCATGCCTGCGCTCAAGCTCGACGGAAATGCTCGCGCTGCCTCCGTCGGGCTCGTACTTCAGCGCGTTTTCCATCAGGCCGCTGCAAATCCGCTCCACATAATCGGCGGTGCCGGGGACCATGACGTTTTCACTGATCCTGCAATCCAGCTGGATCGACCGTTCGTAGGCCAAGGATTCCATCTGGAGCGCGGCCTTCTCCGCCGCTGCCGAAAGATTGACCGGGACCGTCTCCAGCGTCCGCTTCGCGCTTTCCAGGGAGGAAAGCGTCAGCATTTCGCCGATCAGCTTCATCATGTTTTTTGCCGCAGCGTCGGTGCTGTCAAACCACTGCGCCTGTTCTTGGGCGGAAAGGGAAGGGCTATGGCGGAGGATGCTGTTGTTTGCGGCGATGACCGTGATGGGCGTTTTCAGGTCATGGGAGATGTTCGCGACAAACCGCCGCTCCTGTTCGATCGCGTCTTCCATGGGCTTTGCCGCCAGCTTGGAGAGATAAATGCTGACAAGCAGCACCAGCCCCATAGACAGGCCGTAGACCGCCGCCAGCACCAGTGCGCTTTTCAGGATGCGGGCGGTGAGATAGGAGGAATCCGCCAGGGCGATCTTGCACTGGTCAGCATTCTTTTCCAGATAATAAAAGAGGCCATAGGTCCGGAGATACCCGAAGCCTTCCGCTTTTTCTGCTGTCTCCCGTACCGCAGCCTCGATGGTCCCGCTCTCCAATGTCACCGTGCGCGACAAGACGGTGATCTCCCCGGTATCAAGCCGATAGAACACCGTCAAGATATCCTTGTCTTCGCGGGCATGCCCCTCCGGAGGGAGGCCTTCGGGGGCTTCGGGCGGCGTTCCCGGCTCCGGGGGCTTGGAAACCTCGGACCAGGGCATCCTTTCTCCGAATTTGTCCCAGGGTTCTACGATCAGGCGCATCGTGTTTTTCATCTCCGCATAGCTGCTGCGGTAGAGGTAGACGCACTGCAGGATCAGGGCAATGAGCAGAACGACGCCCACCAGCAGCATGTTGAAAAGCACGAAGCGCTTCCGATAGCTCTTCAGCATTTCTCCGCCTCCAGCCTGTATCCTATTCTCTGGATATTGCGGATCGTCACGCGGGAGCGGAGATACCGCAGCTTCTTTCGGAGGAAGGATATGTATACCTCCACGTTGTTGTCCGTGGCCTCGGAATCTGCGCCCCATGCGTTGATGATCAGCGTCTCCTTTGTGATCGTCATGGTGGGGTTATACAGAAAGACCTTCATGACGTCGAACTCCTTGCGGCTCAACTGTACGGATTCGCCGCCGCAGCGCAGCGCCGCCGACTTGATATCCAGCGAAAGATCCTCGAAATCCATGCTGTCCACGATCACTTCGCCCGTTCGCCGTGTCAGCGCGCCGACTCTCGCCAGCAGCTCCTCCGTGTCAAAGGGCTTGGTCATGTAGTCGTCCGCGCCGCTGTTGAGCCCCGCCACCTTGTCCGGTATGGCGGAGCGTGCCGTCAGCATCAGGATCGGCGTATGGACGCCGTCCTTCCGCAGGATGCGAAGGACCTCGAATCCGTCGAGAAGCGGCAGCATCACATCCAGGATGATAAGCTGATATTCCATCCCTTTGGCATAATCGATGGCAGAAGGACCGTCGTATACAGCGTCCACATACCAGCCCTTCTGTTCCAGTATCTTCTTAATGGCGTTCGACAGAGCGATCTCGTCCTCTACCAGCAGGATATTCAAATCGGCACCTTCTTCCCGGAGATTTGGAACTACTTAATCAGTATATAGTATTTCGTTCTGAAAAACAGCTTAAAAACGCTAGACTTCGATCGGAGGCGGCGCCGCCTATGAAAGCCGGCGGCATGCCCGGTGCGCGCATGCCGCCGGCAATACGAACCTCTAATCCGAGTCCGGGCCGCCGAGAGGGGGAGGGAACAGCTGTCCTCCGGGGCCATGGCGGAAAAATCCCATTGACATAGTATGTTGATATGTTATAATTTCCTCTGATTTAAACGCGGAGGAAAAGGGACGGCAGGCGTGTTTTCCGAGGGCTGCAGGGTCAGGCCCATACAGCCGGAGAAACGCCGGAAACCCATCTGCCTCCGGAGGAGGACTGAGCGCCATGCTGCAGCAGTTGAAAGAAATCTATCGGGCCGCCGCCCTCGGGAACGAGGCCGCCCTGACCTTCACCGTGGACGGAGCGGATTATCTCCGCAGCTTCTGCAAGCCCGAACGGCTGATCCTCCTGGGCTGCGGCAACATCGGCCAGGCTCTGTGCCGCTATGCCGCCGACCTGGGCTTCGCGGTGACGGCGGTGGACGAGCGCCCCAGCTTCGCCAATCACACCTTGATGCCTGACGCTTCGGAAATCATCTGCAGCGACTTCCCCGACGCCATCCGCCGGCTGGACGTCACGGAGCGGGACTATGTCTGCGTGATCACGCGGGGCCACCGCTATGATGCGGACTGTCTGCGGGAATTGCTGCCCGGCGCTTATCCCAAGTATCTGGGCATGATCGGTTCCAGGCGCAGAGTGGCCCTGCTGCTCAGACAGCTGGAAGGGGAGGGCTTTTCCTCCGACGCGCTAGGGCGCATTCACGCCCCCATCGGCGTGAGCATAAACGCGCTGACGGTCAAGGAGATCGCCATCTCCATCGTGGCGGAGCTGATCCAGTGCCGGCGTTCCGGCCTGGACCGCCGTTCCAAAGCTGCGAGGCTCTCTGCGGAAGACATAGACCTGGATCTGCTGCGCTTCCTGGTCGAGGACAGGACGCCTAAGGCCCTGCTGATGGTTTATGAAACCAGCGGCTCCACGCCGGTGAAGACCGGCGCCATGATGGCGGTGGACAAGCTGGGCCGCACCGTGGGCACCATCGGCGGCGGCTGCGGGGAAAGCGCCGTGATGACGGACGCCCGGAAGCTCATCGGCAGCGGTACGCAGAGCAGCGTCACCGTGGACATGTCCGCCGACATCGCGGAGGAGGAGGGGATGGTCTGCGGCGGAGAAATGAAGGTGCTGATCGCAGATGTCAGCCAGGAATAATCCTGTCCGCGTCGCCGTGGACAGCTCCGCGGCCGCTGCCCTGACACAGGGTCGGGGGTAAGCATGCATGGGGGCAGCCCTGCGCCTATTCCGCGATCCGGGTATGGGGCAAAAGAGCATCAGCTGTTTTTAATGTGCGTGACCCAAACACGCATGCCGTCTGAAAAGCTGCCTGCCTGACGCAGAACGCCGAAAAAGAAGCGAATCAAACACATCCTTGTCCGCTGACGGTTTCGGGCGTATAACGAAGTAAAGTCGTTGCTTTCCCATAGGAAGGCAGCGGCTTTATTGTGGTTTTCCCGATGCCTGACGCATCACTGATTCTCTCGCATCATTCATGCCCTGCGCGTTGACTTTATTCGAAAAATAGAGTACGGTGAGACAGGGACTATGCGACGAGGGCATCGGCCTCCTCGCCGTCAGAAAGAACGGCGGGAACATTGTAAAGCTGCATTATGCAGCTTAGCCTTACCTTTGCGCAGCAGAAATCCTGCGGTACGTCAGCCGATCAAAACCGTCCTTGACACACCGTCCCATCCTACGCTGTAGCCGAAGTATTCTGCCAGATAGCGGACGGGGGCATACGTCCGGCTTTCGACGATCACTGCTGCGGTATCCATGGAAATCATTTCGCCGCTGCCCGTTCGGGCTTCCGAACTGCCGATGGGGAAGTATATTGTTCTGGCCCCGTCGCTGAAAACGGCCTCTCTGTTCACGCTGTCCCAGCTGACCGTCAGTCCAAGGGCGTCTGCGACCGCACGCAGGGGGACCATGGTGCGATCGTTTTCGTCGATGAACGGCACGGCGTCTGTCCATTGGACGAGGGCGTCGCCGCACTTTACGCTGACGGCAGCGGGCTTGGGAGCCGCTTTCACCATGGCGATCTGAAGACCGATGGCAGTCTCCTTCGCGCAGCGGATGACGTCCGTATTATCCTTGCCCTGCCAGTCGTGCATACTGTCGTTGATCGAATCGACCAGGAAATACGCCCGGGGATTGCCGTTCGTATCATTCAGGGTAACGTCCAGCATCTTCCACGCCCCGTCGACATAGACGCAGTTCCACGCGTGAGGATCCGCCGCTTCGGTCAGGAATACGATGCAGGGGATGCCCAGCATAAAACAGAGGAAATTGACGGTATTCGCATAGCTTCCGCAGACGCCTTTTCCGGATTCCAGAAATTCACTGACGCTGTTCGTATAGATCCCCATGAAGGCGGCGTCGTAGTCATAACTGAAATTCCTGACAAGATAGTCGTTCACGTATTCCAGCTGTCCTGCGGCAGTATCGGAAGCGGCTTTGGCGCCTTCCGCGATGCTCCAAAGCCGGTCGATGAAATCTCCCTCACTGCGGACCAGCGTGATCGAGATTTCGATACGGTATTCGTCTTTGCCGGAAGTCTCGCTGCTGCCGGATAAGTTTCCGACCCCCCAGTAAAGGCTGTATTTCGAGTGGCTCTTCGGCGTGTAGCCGTCGTACTTTATCTCCAAAAAGGGATCATGTCGGAAGGGCAGGATCCTCTCCAGGGCATCATAAGAATACTCTTCCTGTTCCACATCCTCGCTGTTGACGAGGATGCGGAGCGTGTCGCTCAGGGTGCTGAGAGCGGAGCCGTATGCTTCCGGCGTGCTGTAAGTGAACGATGCCGAGCGGTAAACGGACTGCTTGTCCGTGCTGAAAACACCCTCGATGACGCCGTCGTACAGCATATCCAGGGTGAGCAGTTCCAGCTCCTCATCCGGTATATCCACATAGGAAACGGAGGAGTCGGCTGCCAGCGCCGGACTTACCGTCAGCAGAAAGATCACGACTGCCAGAAAAACGCAAACGATTCGCTGTTTCATGGGTTCTAATCTCCTCATGCGCGCCGAAGGCCAACGGGCGGGCCTCCGGGAAATCAAGGCAATACCGCGCGTTAGCTCCCGGCACGCATCCTGCTTGCATAATGTTCCGTCATATCGTCAGAAAATCTGGGCCAATACAGAAGTGCTCCCCTGGATTCTCTGACAATCGGACGAAAAGCCTGACTGCGCATTCTGCGCACCAGAACCAACGCGGTATTGCTTTCAGCCATCATACCACATTTTCAAGGTGTTTGCCAGCCTGCGCTATGGTATAATGACCATAAGTGGTCATTATACCAGATCGGCACGACCGCCTCCCCGCTTCGCGGGAACCGGCGGCGATGCCAATATACCATAGCTTGCGCTATGGTATGATGACCATAAAGTGGTCATTATACCAGATCGGCACGACCGCCTCCCCGCTTCGCGGGAACCGGCGGCGATGCCAATATACCATAGCTTGCGCTATGGTATATTGACCATAAAGTGGTCATTATACAGTTTTGGCATTTTGACCTGGCAGAGAAGACGGAGAGCCGTGGACAGCAGGTTTGTACCGATGGAGAGAGGTGGATCCGATGCCGTTCCAGATCATA
>JAEEGI010008294.1_pt1 | contig 22996 bp, 24 predicted proteins | sample 8958751 | NCBI WGS metagenome assembly JAEEGI01 (sample SAMN16246545, study PRJNA631951) | gut metagenome | biome: gut microbiome; feature: rumen; material: KS-attached | host: Bos | place: Iran: Karaj | collected 2018-10 | reverse complement strand
TCCACGTTCTTGGAGGTATCGTAACCTGTTCATGGGATGGAGGCCCTGCTTCATCTGTGATCATGGAAGGCCCTGCTACCACAGTATTTACTGGCGAGATCAATATCTGATCATCACGGATCATTGCAAATAAAAAAGGACAAGACTTAGCTTATATGCTAGATCTTGTCCTTTATCTTTATTATTTACCGCTCTCACGAGCCACTATATATATTCTCTCACTCTCTTCGTCAGGAGCCTGATGTGTATCCACATCTATTGCCTCCACAAACTCAAGGCCTGCTGTCTTTACAAAGCTCAGCATTTCCTCAAGTGTATAGCCCCTTTGGTAGTGCGTCTCAGAGAAGCGTCTGAATATCTCTTCATCATCAAAAGCCTTAACAAATATTGTCAGATCATACTCATTAACATGCTCTTCCTCGTGATAATAGTTATCCCAAATAAAGCTGCAGTCATCACGATTCTCAGCTATTGTCGCATCTCCGATAACGTCCCTGTACTTATGAAGAGTATTGAAATCAAATATAAATACTCCCTTGGGATACAGGAAATTATTGACCAGCCTAAAAGTCTCTATAACATCCTCATCCTCAAGAAGATAATTGACACTATCACACACACTGACAATAGTTCCAGCAGTGCAGTACAGATCAAGCTCTCTCATATCCTGTTCCAGATACATGATATCAAGTCCGGCCTCTGCTGCCTTATTCCTTGCTATGTTGAGCATATCAGGCGACATGTCTATTCCCATGATGTCGTAGCCTTTTTGTTTCATTACCTGGGTAAAAGAACCAGTGCCACAGCCAAGTTCTACAACAAGATTACGCTCCTGGGCAAGGGCCTCTTCCTCGCTTATGTCTTCCTGCTCTGAATCATCGCTGACAGCGCCCTTATTTACCATGTTTTGTGCAGGCCTAGAGAGTCCATGTTTCTCAATAAGCCCAGCAACAAAATCACCCCATACATCGTATGGGGTTTCATCCATAAAGGTATCATATACAGTTGCAAAATCTGAATAAGCTTCCATTTAAAACGTTTCCTCAATTCAGGCTGTAATACCAAACCACGCGCCGAATCCAAGTGTGCAAAGTGTTCCAACTATAATTCCTGCAAGTGCTATTCCACATACAACTGCAGCAATAGTCTTCTTAAAATCCATATCAAGAATAGATGCTGCTAGAGTTCCAGTCCAAGCTCCTGTTCCTGGAAGTGGAATACCTACAAATAATAATAATGCAACAAACAGTCCCTGACCAGCCTTTGCCTGAAGCTTTTGTCCACCTTTTTCCCCCTTCTCAAGGCAAAATCTGAAGAAACCACCAATTACGGGCTTATCCTTACCCCATTCCAAAACTTTTCTGGCAAAGAAATAAATAAGTGGAACAGGGATCATATTTCCGATAGCAATAAGAATATATCCTACAAGAAGATTAAATCCTGTTCCAGTATGTGCGAAACCATAAGCAAATGGGATTGCACCTCTCAGCTCAATAAGTGGAACCATTGATACAATAAAAACGGTAATATACTGACCAATTAATGACTCTGTAAAAATCTTAAACATTGTATAAACTCCTATTTAAAAGTGATATTAACGAAACACAATCGACATTTTACCATCATTTTATTTTATTCACAATTCTATTTTTGACAAAGGCCGCCACATCATGTATCGTTAATCATTATCTATGTGTGTATTTAGGGGGAATCTTTATGAAAAAAGAGGTTAACGCAATTGACCTTTTCAAACTTTTTTTCGCAATAGGAATAGTAGGTATACACTCGGGAGTAATAAGAGTAATTCCCAGTCCAATTGATTATTACGTCATGAAGTTGTGGTTTAGAATAGGTGTACCTTTCTTTTTCATCGCATCGGGGTATTTTTATTGCAAAAAACTTGATACTCATACTCCGGACGAAAATTTCTCCAGAGCTATTTCTTTTTGTTCAAGAATGTTTCTTCCCCTAATAGTTTGGAGCGTTCTAAAGCTTGCCAAAGTCATACTTAATGACATCCGTTCCAATGAAAACTGGCAAAGCCAGGTTATTATAGATATCCATAATAGTATATTTTACCCGCAAGCCGGCATGTGGTTTATTTCATCTATGATGATAGCCGCATTAGTCATTTCCATTTTTTACAAGCATGAAGCAGTGCTTATAGTACTGGCTATTGTATGTTATTCATTTGCGTTACTTAATAATTCTTATTACTTTTTGATTGAAGGAACTGCTTTTCAGAATCTGGTAGATGCTTATTTACAATATTTTGTTTCCGCCAGAAACGGTTTTTTTGTCGGCCTTCCCTTTTTCGGGACTGGAGTATTCATTGCCAGACGGGAAAAACAAGGAATTCAATTTAACCCCCTTCAAGGTTGCTTGCTTTTTACAGTATTCCTGGTTGCATATATCATTGAGATAATACTACTTTTCGGTAAGACATCAGCAGATGATAATTCCATTTTTCTCACTTCAGCATTAGTGAGTGGTGCTTTATTCATTATTACCAATAATATAAGCATGCCTTATAGCATAAGCGCTTCGATGGTGATGAGAGACCTGAGTAAATATATTTTCTTTACCCACTCATTTGTAATGACTTATCTATCGTTTATAATAACGCGTATCACCCAAAATGAGCTTATCATTTTTGCGCACGCATTAGTAATCAGTTCAATCTTCTACCTGTTATCGACTAAATACGATAATAAGCTTATCAAAAAGCTTGTTCCCTGATTAGCATATACCTATATACAAAAGCGGAAACCAATAGCACTTATTGATTTCCGCTTTTTCTTAGAATAACGTTATTTACCGAGAATCTCTTTTAGTGCCACCACAAGCTTATCCATTTCCTCGTCAGTTCCTATGGAAATTCTCAGATATTCCTTGATTCTATCAATATCCCAGCGTCTTACGATGATATCTCTTTTTCTAAGCTCATCAAATATCTCTTTGCCTGGTTTATCCGGATGCTTGGCAAAGATAAAGTTAGTCTTGGAATCTGCAAATTCAAATCCTAATTCTCTTAACGAAACCTTAGCTCTTTCCCTTGTAGCTACTACCTTGTCCCTGGTCTTCTCAAAGTACTCTTTATCTGCAACTGCAAGAGCACCAAGCTCAAGAGCTGGCATATTCATTGTATAGGAGTTAAAAGAGAATTTCACATCGGACAGATATTTAATCAGCTTTTCACAGCCAAAAGCATATCCAATTCTCATTCCTGCCATGGACCTTGATTTGGAAAAAGTCTGAACCACAAGAAGATTATCATATTTATCGATCAGGTCTATGACAGAATGGCCGCCAAAATCAATATAAGCCTCATCAACAATAACAACACTATCTGGGTTCTTAGCAATAATTTTCTCTACAGAGTCTCTTTCCAGCTCAACTCCTGTTGGTGCATTAGGGTTAGCAATGACAATTCCGCCATTTTCTGTGAGGTAGTCCTCCGTATCGATAGAGAAATCCTCTTTAAGAGGGATCTGTCTGTAAGGAATCCCAAAAAGCTCAGCCCATACATCATAGAATGAATATGTGATATCTGGGAAAAGAACTGGCTTATCTGAGTTAAAGAAGGTCATAAAAGCCATTGCCAGTACATCATCAGAGCCAACGCCTACAAAAACTTTCTTTTTATCCACCTTATAGTAGTCAGCAATTGCATCAACCAGTACAGAACATGTAGGATCTGGATACTTTCTAAAGTCTGACGCATCCATGTTCTTAAGTCTTTCAGCGACCGCTGGCGCAGGCGGATATGGATTTTCATTTGTATTTAATTTGATTATATTCTTGATCTTAGGCTGCTCTCCCGGTGTATAAGGCACAACCTTTCTAACATTTTTTTCCCAGCTCATATAATAACCTCACTTACTCGATCTCGTTTCACTTTCTTACTCTACCACAATAAAGTATTTATTTCCATACACAAAAACAGGAAAATGCCGAAACATTTTCCTGTCTGTAAATATCATCATTTCCGGATTGATATGTTAGTTGGTCACAGATGCAAGTACAGGCACTCTGATGAACGCAAGAGTTCCATATCTTGTCATGTTGACAACTACATGATCCTGTCTGATCTCAGCTGTAGGAAGCTGAACCCATTTGCCATTCTGCACCTGGTATACAGCGATGTTGTCACCAGCAGTTACTCCAGTTACATAGAAGTTAACCTTCGCATTCTTAAATGCTACTGTGGAAGTTACAGTTACGCAGTTAAGAAGTGAACCCTTAAGGTTAGCTGCAAGACTTGTAGCTGATGTCATTGTTCCACCATCAGGAACTCCAACAATAAATGTTACGTTACTCTTGCCGCCATTTATCTCTACATGACCGCCCTGTCCAACAATGTTTCCGCCATAAGAAACAGCGTTGTTGCGGATAAGAGCCTGATTTCTCACATCATTACCTGATGATCCGCCTCTGCCTGCTGCATTCTTTCTATCGTTGGCTACCATCTCAAGTTTCTTGGAAGTTTCACTAGCTTCCTTGGAAAGCTTACTGATCTGCGCGCTCTGATCTGATGCAAGCTTAGCATAGTTGTTAATCTGCTTCTGCATCTCTCTGTTAGTATTATTAGCGTCTTCTATGACCTTTTCGGCCTTATCCAAGGCTTCCTGAGTATCTGAAGCAGCCTTTCTTGCTTCTTCTGCAGCCTTCTCGTACTGTTCTGCTACGCTTCTCCAATAAGATGCCTCCGCGCTAGGTGTGCCAGGAATGCTCGATCCATCAGATGCAAACGCACATACTGTAGAGAATACCAACATTGTTCCTGCTAACATAAGAGCCAGAATCTTCTTCATCTTTTCCTCGCCTCCATTATTCTGAGTTGCAAGTTTTTAATATTCCTCAGGGTCTCCGTAATCCACGTATCTGTCAATCGTCCCTGCTACGTCGCCAATCAAACATCCAATCACTACAATCTGCTTACCTGTATCGGGATTAACAGTTGATAGTGTCAGTAGGAAATTCTCAGGTTTTACCTGTCCTTCCCATCCATTCCTGATCAGTTTGGACATACTCCTTGATTCAAATATCTCATCTATAAATGCCTGACAACCAGATGCATACGAGAAATCATATTGCTCTAAAAGTCTCGTATTTTCCCTTTCATAAGCAGCAAACACATAGTATGCAAGAGCATTTCCATCCATATATACATGGATAAAAGGGTTCTCATCAAAATATGTCCGGTCCAAATACTTATTAAGGCTTGCAAACATCGTTCCATCAGATGGTGATGACCCGAGAAAAACTTCGTTAAAATCACACATGTCTGCGATATTTGCAGCTTCTATATGTATTGCCCCCTTTGGGTCAACCCTTCCTGTGCTGTCATGCGTCTGATAAAAGTTATCATCGCCATCTGCATTTTGCAGAACGGGATAATCTATCATAGTTCCGGGAATTCTCACCCAGGCAAAAATGTCACTGTTCGTAACTGCCAGCTTCTGAAAATCTACAAAGGACTCATCTTCTTCATTTCCCGTACTGGAATCTATCGGCACTTCGTCAGATGTGCATCCACACATCAATACAGCCGCCAGACACAGTGCTAAAGCCCTTTTTAGTGTTTTCATACCTATGCTAAATATATATCGGCTATTTTGTCTCATTACTTTAGTCCACATTATCAACTTTTTCATAAAAAACTTCGATTATGGTTCTATACAGATCATCCTCATCTACATAGAACTCCTCCAAGTCTTCTCCTCTGGTGGTTTTACCATTTATCATCATAAAATCCGTCGGATCAAAAGAATAATTGATCATGTCCGGAGCGAGATACGAAACCTCATCAGCTGATATATTCGTTACCATGGCATCGCTGATCTCTGTAAAGATCTGAACAGCAGCGTTAGTATTTTCAGAGCTTGCCTCTCTGGCAGCTTTGATAAAGCCATTCAGATACTGTCTTTGTCTCTCAAGTCTCCTGTCACTTGAGCCATAGAGCTTGATATCTCTGCTCTTCACATAATGGAAAGCTGTCTGGCCCTCAAGATGCACCTGTTCACCTTCTACAAGTTTTTTATCAAACTTGGTCAGATCCTCAAGTACTGTAACGTCCACTCCGCCAACCATGTCGTTGATAGTAGGAATCGCACTCATATTGATGGCAGCATATCCATGAATCGGAAGCTGGTAAAAGAGATTTGAAACTGCCTTAACCTGGTACTCACAGGACTCCTCCATACCATTACCAAAGCCATGCTGAACAGCAATCTGCGCTATCATTGTTGTCATATATCTACCATATTCGTCATAGATATCAACATCAGTCATAGTATTTCTATTGATGCCTATTATCTTAATGCTCTCATTGTGTGGGTTTAGTACTAAAAGAAAAAGAGCGTCTGCCTGTCCTCCATCAACGCCTTCTTTTACCTCTTTAACTACTTCATCAGCCTTATCAATGCCCATTACAAGAAAAGTAATGATATCTTCGTTGTAATCATAGACACCACCATCGTATCTGACCCAGTCGTTCTGCCACTTTCCGGTAGTATCTACAGAATATTCCACGTTAGCCTGATCCAGCATTGGCGCGCTGGTTGCCGACTTAGAATCCAGATTCGATTTTCCAAATAACCTCATAGCCTCAAAACCAACAAGACCACCTGCGATAAATGTCATCAGAACGGCCCAGACCACGAGGAATACCGTGCCCACTTTACGCATAGGCATTTCTCCAATCCAGTTTTACTGTGTTATCTCTGCTTCTGCACCTTCAGTCAAAGAGCTTCCCTCAGCACTGCTATATTCCATAGCTCCATCAAATAGTCCCAGATTAGGGAACTGTTCATCCTCAAATTCTTCGTCCACCTCGCCATCGCTTTCTATATCTGCGATATCAGCTGGAAAGACTCTGGACTGCTTTGATACATTTCCGCTGTAATCAGCAACTGCATAATAAACCACAGCGGTCTCTGCATCCCTGTTAAGGACTACTTTTTCCACTACAATCCTGCTGGTAAGATCTCCATCCCTGGAATCATATGCATTTATTCCAGCTATAAGATCAGATTCCTCAGTTTTGGAATCATACACAAGATTAAGGGCAGAAAATCTGAATTCCGGCGCCTGTCTGTCACTTCTGCCATAGGCAATAATGATAAAGGCTATCAGAACTCCGCTCAATATTGTAAAAAATATCCCCAGAATATTTCCCTTCACTTTGTTTGCTCCCGTATTAGTCTTTTCTCATAACTCCAGCAAGATAATTAAGCTCGTCCATATCATCGTCATCCGGTTCAGGATCTGCGATGGTCTGGCTTGGTTTTTTAGGAATATCTATATTATCTTCGCCGTACTTGCCATAGTACTTGCCGTAATACTTGCCATAATACTTGCCATAGTAACTTCCATAGTGGCCGTAATAACCCTTACCAGCTATATCAACCTTATTAAGGACAACGCCCAGCATCTTGGCTCCAGCTTTATCGAGCTGGTCCTTGACTCTCTGCGCAAATCTGTAGCTGATGGCATTGCTCTCGATGACCATTACTGTGCCATCGCACTGCTTGGCTACAACAGCCGCATCGATTACACTTCCAAGAGGAGGTGTATCTACGATTATGTAATCAAAAACTTGCTTCATATTCTCAAGGGCCTTACCAAAAATCCTGCCTCCCAAAAGCTCACTTGGGTTAGGCGGAACAGGTCCGCTGAATATTACATAGAGATTAGGTGTGTCAGTTTCGCATATAACGCTTGATAGCCTCTCTCTTCCCACAAGGCAATGTGTAAGCCCAAGTCTTACAGAACCGGTCTTATATCGGCCCACAAGGACAGATTTACGCATATCTGCATCAACCAGGACTGTCTTTTTACCTGCCTCGGCAAAAGCTCTTGCAAGAGCCATGGCAACGGTTGTTTTTCCTTCGCCTGGTGTGCAGCTTGTTACAGATACTACCTTCACGTTCTGACCACTGAATTCGATATTACTTCTAAGGGTCTTGTAGGCCTCTTTTATCTGATAATTATTCTCTGATTGGCTGAAATGAAGCTTGGCGTTCTGCATTAGTCCCCCTAAATACGCTGGTGTTTACTTCTTTTTCGCTTTCTTGGCCTTGGCCTTTTTCTTTTTCTCTTCCATTTCGTCTGTAGTAAGTGGTATAAGAGCTAAGGTGCTAAGACCCAGATATCTCTCAACGTCGTCATTGCTCTTTATGGAGTCATCCAGTAAATATCCAAGTATTGCAAAAAACGCTACAACAACCGCACCTATAAATCCCGAAATAACCGTCCATCTGGCAACTGAAGGACTCGCCTTATCAGTAGGCACATTGGCAGTCTCTGCGATATTGATGGCATCGATATCCATAACGTTGGTGATATGTTCGCTGGCCACCTCTCTGATGCAGTTCGCTATTCTCATTGCCATCAGCGGATCTTCGTCCCTTACTGTAATTGCAACAATACGTGTATCAGACGGCGTATCCACCTTAAGCACATCGTACAGATCCTTGTACTCCATATCTGTCAGATGGAGTCTTTGTATAACCTCCTCCAGAACTCGCCTTGACTTAATAAGCTCAGCATAGTCCTGAGTGAGCTGCGTGGATATCTGCACATCAGAATAGGTTACAGTCTGATTCTCTTCCTTGTTCAGGATATATATCTTGGTTGTCGATTCGTATTCAGGGTGAATAACGAATTTGCTCAGGAAAAGACCTGCCAATGCAAAGAAAACTCCCGCACTGATAATAAGGAATGCCCTTCCCAAAAGTACTGCAAATAATTCCCCAAGATTAATTTCTAGTACGTCATCTCTGTTGTTCATCAAGTTCCCCTGTATGTTGCCACAATACTATTTTTCACAGCATCTCGTTCTGAATAACTGACATTGGATTATCGTAAAAGATCTTGTTGCTGTATCCTTCGCCAAACTTTTTTGCCACATAATTTCTACAGTCCAGAATTTCCGGTGCTCTCGACTTGTTATCATGCGCATCTGTAGCCACAAAATGTACAAGCCTGTTCTTTAAGAGCTTTTTGGTAAAATGCGATATTCCAAATCCATATTTTCCCATGATACTAGAGGCATTAACCTGAATATAACATCCCATGTCCACCAGATCTTCTACATAAGAAGCATGCGAGACTATGTCGCTATATCTTTCTACATGGGCCACGATAGGCACAAAGCCTGCTGACTGAACCTGGTACATGGCATTATGAATTGCTTTATATGGATTAGTTGGATGAAACTCCACAAGAACATAGTCAGAGTCTGCCAGAGTACATATTTTGCCGTTTTCAAGTTCTCTTTGAGTCTCATCGCTGTAGTATATTTCGTTTCCAGAATATAAACGTATATTAAGCCCCGCCTTCTGGGCCTTTTCCTGCAGCCTCTCGCAATAAACTCTGTTATGCTCCGGGCTGACATTATGGTGCATTGGCTTATGATGCGGTGTTAAGATGATGCTCTCGACACCATTTTTTTCTGCTGTTTGTAGCATATTAAGACTTGTCTCTACGTCCGGAGACCCGTCATCAACTCCTGGCATAATATGACAGTGAATATCGATAGATGAAAGCATCCCGCTCCCCCTGTCTCATTATTGCAATCCCATCACACTATTACATAAAAATGTGTATGATATTACAAATTTATTATACACCCATAAAATGTACCGTTTCAACATGATGTGCCAAAATCAAAGCTTGTTTCAACATATAGAGAGCGTAAATATGATATTATATATACATAAAGTCGTTTGCTTGTGGATTCTTTTTGCGAGGTAGTTATTATGATGATGCAAATCCCCGAAGGAACTGTAATAATCAGAGAAAATGAAGTAAACATGGATATGTATAAGATTATCCAGGGCAGCGTAGAAGTCTACTGTGGCTACGGCACAGAGAATGAATCGATTCTGGGAATCATGTCTAAGGGCTCATACTTTGGTGAGATTGGTCTTCTGGCTCAAAAGCCCGCAATATATACTGTGGTAGCTTATTCCGATATTCTTGTACAACGAATTACCATGTCCGAAATAGACGAATACATTAAGACAAATCATCACGATATATTGCAGATCATGCAGCACATGGCCAATACTATGTACAACATGCAATACTCCATGAATCTTGTATTTGACGATATGGATAAGAAAAACAAATTCAATGCTAAGCCTGAGGAGTTCAAGGAATATAAGGCATTCTTCTCTAAACAGTTTGCCAAGTACAATACTCAGAGCTCATCCTCGAGATTTATCAGATAAAAAATCGGAGACAGGTTTTTCTGTCTCCGATTTTTTTTGCATTTGCTTAGGCAAACTTGTTAAATTCCGCCTTGTATTCGTATCCAAGGTCACGTAACTTGGTAACAATTGCCTCCATCTCATCACTACTGATATCAAGTCCTTCTGCCAGTGCATCAAGACTTCCGTATTCATCGCGAAGCTTCATGTTGATAAAGCTTAATAACATCACTGGATCCTGTGGTATCATTTCGTCTCCCTTTTCATGATCAATCCATTTACAGTAATTATCAGTTCTTGGATGCTCTGGCTGTGAGCTCGCCACCTTCTACATCAAACTCTATTGCATCATGAGGCTGAACTCTATCTTCCAGAATAAGCTTAGCTGACAATGTCTCAACATACTTCTGAATATATCTCTTAAGCGGACGAGCACCATAGATAGGATCATAAGCATTGTCGATGACATAATCCTTGGCAGCATCAGTAAGCTTAACTGTTATCTCTCTGTCTGCAAGTCTCTTGTTGAGGTCAGCAATTACAAGGTCTACAATGCCGCCAATGTTGTCCTTGGTAAGAGGCTTGAACATGATGATCTCATCAAGTCTGTTGAGGAACTCTGGCCTGAAGTGCGCTCTAAGGTCCTCCATAGTCTCTTTTTCCGCATCCTCACTAATTGTACCATCGTCTCTGATACCATCAAGCAGGTACTGAGCACCTATGTTAGAAGTCATAATTAGAATGGTATTCTTGAAATCTACAGTTCTGCCCTGAGAATCTGTAATACGTCCATCATCCAGCACCTGCAGAAGGATATTGAATACATCAGGGTGCGCCTTCTCAACCTCATCAAAAAGAACTACTGCATAAGGCTTTCTTCTGACTGCCTCAGTGAGCTGGCCACCTTCATCATAGCCTACATATCCTGGAGGCGCTCCGATAAGTCTGGATACGCTGTACTTCTCCATGTACTCACTCATGTCGATTCTGACCATGTTGTTCTCATCATCAAATAGTGCCTGAGCAAGACTCTTAGCAAGCTCTGTCTTACCAACACCGGTAGGGCCCAGGAACAGGAAGGAACCAATTGGCTTGGTTGGATCCTTGATGCCAGCCTTGGATCTCATGATAGCTTCTGATACCTTGACAACAGCATCATCCTGTCCGATAACTCTCTGATGAAGCTCATCTGGAAGATGAAGTGTCTTATTCCTCTCACTCTCAGTGAGCTTGTTAACAGGAATACCAGTCCATCTGCTGATTATACCTGCAATTTCTTCATCTGATACTCTCTCGTGAACGAGTGTTGTTTCAGACTCCTTCTCTCTTACAAGAGCTTCTGCCTCTTCCAGCTCCTTCTTAAGAGCAGGAAGCTTGCCATACTGAAGCTCACCAGCCTTCTCATAATCGCCATCTCTCTGAGCAATCGCTATCTCTGAGTTAATGGTATCTATCTGCTCACGCATTGCTGCGAGCTTATCAACTGCCTCTTTTTCATTGGACCACTGAGCCTTGCGAAGATCAAACTCCTCCTGAAGCTCAGCCAGTTCCTTCTGCAGATTGGCAAGTCTCTCTTTACTAAGGGAATCGTCCTCTTTCTTAAGAGCTGCCTCTTCTATCTGCATCTGCATGATCTTACGATTAAGCTCATCGAGTTCAGCAGGCATGGAATCCATCTCAGTCTTAATAAGAGCGCAGGCCTCATCCACAAGGTCGATAGCCTTATCTGGAAGGAATCTGTCTGAAATATATCTGTTAGACAGAACAGCAGCACTAACCAGCGCACTGTCCATGATCTTAACGCCGTGATAAACCTCATATCTCTCCTTGAGGCCACGAAGAATACTGATGGTATCCTCAACTGTAGGTTCATCTACCATAACTGGCTGGAAACGTCTCTCAAGGGCCGCATCCTTCTCGATATACTGTCTGTACTCATTAAGAGTTGTAGCTCCGATACAGTGAAGCTCTCCTCTTGCAAGCATAGGCTTGAGCATATTGCCGGCATCCATGGCGCCGTCAGTCTTACCTGCACCAACGATAAGATGCAATTCATCTATGAAAAGAATGATCTCTCCATCTGACTCCTTGACGTCCTCAAGTACAGCCTTAAGTCTTTCCTCAAACTCACCTCTGTACTTGGCGCCAGCCACGAGAGCACCCATATCAAGAGAAAATATCTTCTTATCCTTGAGGGCTGTTGGCACGTCACCACTTGCTATTCTCTGTGCAAGAGCCTCAACTACAGCAGTCTTACCAACACCAGGCTCACCGATAAGAACAGGGTTGTTCTTGGTCTTCCTGGAAAGAATCCTGATAACATTTCTGATCTCGGTATCACGGCCTATTACAGGATCAAGCTTCTGTCTCTTGGCCTTCTCAACAAGCTCTGTTCCGTATTTGTTGAGAGTATCATAGGTTGCCTCAGGGTTATCAGTAGTTACATTTCTATTACCTCTAACCTCTGAGAGAACCTGAAGGAATCTGTTCCTGTCGATGCCAAACTCTCTAAGTATCTCCTTAACTTCTCTGTTAGGCTTCTTGATAACTGCCATGAACAGATGCTCAACAGAGACATACTCATCTCCAAGGGCCTTAGCCTCATCCTCAGCAGACAGAAGTGCCTTGTTAAGGTCTGATCCAATATATGGATTGCCACCCTGTACCTTGGTTCTCTTAGCCAGTCCCTGCTCAATCCTACTCAGAAAAGCTGTTGTATCAATGCCCATTCTCTCAACAAGCTTGGCTATAAGACTGTCATCTATGGTCATAAGGGCATAGAGAAGATGTTCCTGCTCTATCTCCTGGTTGCCATATTCCATAGCAACCTTCTCACAGCTATTAACTGCCTCTATAGATTTCTGTGTAAATTTCTGTATATTCATAATGCCTCCCCTCCGAACAAAAAGAAAAAGGGTTGTTTGTATTGTTCTATTACAACTATAACAACCCTCTTTTCATATGTCAATATTAATATTCAATTCCGCGTCTGGCCTGTATTCCCTGCTCATATGGGTGTTTATGGCACTTCATTTCTGTCAGGTAATCTGCTGCCTCAGTCATAAATTCCGGAGCGTTACGTCCTGTCAGAATTATTTCAAGGTCTTCTGGTTTATCCTCGATAAGAGCCTGCAGTCTCTCTTTATCAATAATCCCATAATTATACGGATAAGTAACCTCATCCAGAATCAGAACATCACACTCTCCATTCATGATAAAGGTCTCTATTTCATCAAGGATACTATTGTGCACCCGTGTGTAGCTATCAGCCTGCTCTTTGTCATCCTTCTTAAACCAGCCAAGATCTTTATCATTTCTGACTATTGTAATACCCTCAAGGCTACTGAGGCTCTTAAGTTCTGATGTATCTCGTCCTTTCATGAACTGGGCAAAAACAACCTTCATTCCAGCCCCTGCTGCCCTTACAGCAAGTCCTATAGCTGCAGTTGTCTTGCCTTTTCCGTCTCCTGTATATAAATGGATCAGTCCTCTTTTTTCTTCTGACATATTTTCTCCTTGTCCATTAAGCGGATTGCCTCATAGCACATTTAGTATTACTGCAGGATGCGCAGCGTGCATTCTTGTGTATCTTATCAGCTAAAAGAGGTGCCATGAAAAGGACACTCTTTTTAGGGATGAGAGCGTATGCTTCGTTGTAAGATATAACTTTCTGCCCCAAAAGATTCATGAGTCTTGGCACTTCTGCCACAGGAAGATCATTATCTCCTGCAAAAGTGTAGTTCCCAACATACTTGCCTGTACGCTCATAAATCTCCCTGTCAATCTCATCGTAAGCAGCCCACAAAAGCTCAAGCCCGATGCAATCAAGCATATATCCCCTGTGGATATCACCCTTGGATAAAAGGCTTTCCTGATACTCATCAAAAGCCTGGCCGAGAGTTACGATAACAATCGCTCGGTCATCATCAATCACATAGTGAAACTCCGCATGAACTCTTGGCTCAATCTGTCTGTGGAGACGCAATATGTCGTTTTTATCTTTTTCTTCAAAATGATATCGCCTGATGAAATCCGATATGCATCCTTCATCAAGCGACACCTTAAGTGGAATAAAATTCATATTCACATGTCTTTCTAAAAAAATATGCTCATTTTATATAGCGCGTTTCAATTTAAGAAAAATCCTTAATATGCCTGCTTTATACAATATCCTGTGCAGCAGAGATTTATAATATGTTTTCGCATCACACTTATGGGCATTGATATAATCTTTGATCCAACTATCCCTTATATCCTTACTAATATATTTCCTTATATAACCGTACCAGCGATCTCCTCTATAAACATAAGGAGTATGCCATGGTTTTACTGGTTGCGCATAGTGGATAACTGCCGGATTATCAATAGCTTCGTGAATCTCATCTACTGTGAAATACTTAGTAACAAAGTCCGCATAATTATTTTCTTTGTAACTAAGAAATCTATACTTAACCAACGCATTATACTTCAGATCAAGATACATTATCTTATCTTTACAAGCAATATTGATAATGTCCTGATCAGCAAAAATAAGCTTTCCTTTAGCAAGTTCAAGGAACCTTGGAACAAGATTGTCTTCTCTTATTTTCTTAAGATTCATAACCAGCAATCCTGCATTAATATACCCTTCAGGATCAGGCCTGCTTGATTCATAGTCATATCTGGTTATATATTGAGCAGCCTCAATATCTCGTACACCGCCAACATAATATCCATTTATATCCACAGAAAACAGCTCAGATATATCATCACATACTATGACGTCACCGTCCACGTAAACACATCTGTCACAATCTGGTAATATTTCTGATAGCAGCAATCTATACATGGTCGGCGTAGAGGTATGCTTGAGCACGATCTTGGAATCACTAAAAGCATCCCCCATGTTAACAATCTCTAGCTCAAGATTGTCATATATCTGTTCCAAAGACTTAACAAGTTTTATATGTTCCTGAGGTAAATCTGAAGGCACCAATAAATATACCTTACATGCACATTCTTTTTTTGCATAATGCATAAGTGAATGCATTGCAATATATGTTGGTACTATAAAATTCTTATCTGTCGAAAATGCAAAGCAACAATTATTCAAGTAATATCCCCTTTTGCAAAAGATTTATATCACAGTTTATAGCAATTATTATTTTTTATCTATATGATTTTCCTCAACCACTACAGCTTCTACATCAATTGCTTCTTTTTCCTGCTGGGCTCTTGTGGCTGCAGCCCCAACCAATACTGATGTAATCAGATTAGTTACACCATCAATGATAAGGAATACGCCAATAACTGTAACAGCTATTTCCTTGGCATCTGTAGGTTTAAAGAATAAGAATGCGCCAAGGCCACATGTTATAAGCGCAATAATAAGTGAAATCCACCATTTATTACTTTTGTATTTAATAAGAGATACTGTCTGAGCCAGGTTACTGAGTCCACTCACCATGATAAAGATACCAAAGAGCTTAGGAATAAAGTCTGTAAAAGTGCCAGGATTAACAAATATCCACGCTCCAATAGCTGCTATGATAATTCCAGCTACAAAGCCACCAGAAATAGCAAAGTTCTTTTCCTTACGAAACAAGTATGTGGCAATAAGCACTGTTCCAATAATAAACAAAAGAACTGCAAGTGCTCTCGCCATAACATCAAGGCTAGCAGCAGTCCAAATTGCAAGTACAAGTCCAACAACTATAAGTACAATAGCACGAATAAGGTAATCCGGCCTGATATTCTTAAGTGTTTTCATAGTATCAATCCCCTCTGATTTCAGTTTACTAGGCTTATTATACTCCATTTTGCAATCCTTACCCACATCAAATATAATAGGGGTGATGCAAATACATTCATTTAAAAAGTTAATAATAAAAGAAAGAGATCAAATATGGTAATCAAAAACGTTAATCTAGAGACAGTATGCGGAATCACCAGTACTCTTCCAGAGAACATTCATCCTGAATTTGCCTTCGCTGGAAAGAGTAATGTTGGCAAGAGTTCCCTTATAAATGGAATCATGAACCGTAAGAACTACGCCAGAACATCACAGGAACCTGGTAAGACTCAGACCATCAACTACTACAACATCAACGACGAGTTCTACCTTGTGGATCTTCCTGGATATGGCTTTGCAAGAGTACCTGAGAAAGTAAAAGAGCAGTGGGGCAAAATGATTGAAAACTATCTACACACCTCCAAACAGCTCCTCAGAGTTTTTCTTCTCATTGATATCAGGCATGAGCCTTCTGCCAATGATGTTCAGATGTACAAATGGATTGTACACCAAGGCTTTCAGCCAGTTATAATTGCTACAAAGTCTGACAAAATCAAGAAGTCTCAGCACGAGAAGCATCTCAACATGCTTCGCAACACACTTGGGCTCCCAGAAGAAATAAAGATTTTCCCCTATTCTGCACTCTCAAAAGAGGGGCGCCAGGAAATTTATGACTATATGGACGAATTGCTGGATAGTTCCAAACAGGCAAACGGCTTTTCTGACACTTAATACATACACAGATGAAGCGTATCACCGTCAAAAACCATCTGTTCAACGGATAAACTATCCCAGTTTTTCTCCATGAAATATCTCGCATATTCATCGCTGGAATCTATCTTCTCATATTCAGAATTTAGATAATAGTTTATCCCGTTTATGTTACTCCAGCTAGTATAAAACAAACTAACAACCATATCTCCGTTATAATACAGCCCAGGATAAAATGGGAATTTTATCTTTGAATCATAGTAAAAAGCTATTTTCTTTACCTTAACTCCTTCGTTGGCTGATTCATATTTTTGGATTTCACTCCCTATAAACTCCACTCGAAGCTGATCCGCGATATCATTTTTGTTCTTGTCAATAAATATCTTATTAAAAGATTTATATTGACAAGACATCATTACCAACATGCAAAGCATTATAACTATTCTGAGATTTCTCGTATCAGTTTTTCTCAGATCATTCATGCTTATATCAACAACTAACATTCCAATAATACTAGCCAATGGGTAAACAACCCTCATGGCATTCCAACCAGATCCCTGAAGTATAGTTGCTAATGAAGTAGCAGATGCAACAATCATCATTATTATCAGATGAGCCAATCTATACTTCTCATTTTTTGTTTGTACTACTATAAATATCTGAATTCCCAAGAGTACAAAAACAACAACTCCTATCAGATATTTTGGTGTCAGTCCAAAAGAATCATAAAGGAAATGGTAAAAGGCCCCTAATACATGACCAATATTGCTAACTAAGCTTGTCTCTGTTGCCTCACCTCTAAAGCTCTTTGTGATCAAAAAATAAGCCATCACCAATACAGTTGATACAGCATAAGGAATAACGAGTACTAATAGATTTGACAGATATTTCTTAAATGAATCAGAGTATTTATATATAAAAGGCAGTCCCAAAACAATATAAAGTGGCATAACCCCCTGATATGTATATGCCGATAAAACTACAAACACAATAGCCTGAAGCACATATCTTTTATTTCCCTTTTCCAGTGCCTTCTCAATTTTGCCAAATGCTATGACATTAAACAGTATAGCCAGCATAAAGCAACATTTTTCCAAAAACATATAATACTCAATTATATATAAATTGGCTACCGAAATAAACGAAATAACAATTCTTTCATTCTGATTTTTTATGTATTTATACAGAATATTGTCATATAGAATAATAGATAAATATAGAAATACAATAGCTAATGTAGCCGAAATATAATATATCACATCATTAGGAAGTTTTAGCATACCAAATAGATAATACACAGCCGCTATAATCGGCCTTCCATTTCTAATAAGCATATCAGAAGCCGCATTCCTAAACCCAGTCATGTAAACCATGTATGTATCTGTAGCAAAGGATAAATGCAAACTCGCCCCCAAAAAAACCACTACAAGTAACAAGATAGCCATTGCTTCCTGAGTTCCTATCATAAAACGTGTTTTTTTCATATTCCCCTCCATTTATTTGATAACATCGAGGATTGTATCATAGACGCACTCTTAATGTCTATCTATCACAATATAGTTAACAAAAAAGCAAGAAAAGAACCCCTTTACGCGCAAAAGAGGAATCTATTCTTGCTAATCCATCAAAGAAATACCAAATAAATATGCACTGTTTACTTAGCCTGTTTTAATTTCTTCTGATCTTTGTGTACAATGAGCGGTCTGCTAGTTCCATCTACAGAAGCATCAGTAATTACACACTCACTGATAGTATCATCTGATGGAATCTCATACATAACATCCATCATAGTCTTCTCCATGATTGAGCGAAGTCCACGGGCTCCAGTCTCTCTCTCGTAAGCCATCTCAGCGATTCTGTGAACAGCCTCATCCTCGAATGTAAGCTTAACATCATCAAAATCAAAGAGCTTCTGATACTGCTTAACAAGAGCATTCTTGGGCTCAGTAAGGATTCTCATAAGAGCTTCCTTGGAAAGTCCCTCAAGAGTTACTGTGATAGGCACACGTCCTACAAACTCAGGGATAAGCCCAAACTTAACGAGATCCTGAGGTGTTACCTCTTTGAGCACTTCTCCGATTTCTCTCTCAGACTTGTCTGCAATCTCTGCATTAAATCCAATTGAATTACGGTCAAGTCTGGCCTCAACAATCTTATCAAGGCCATCAAAAGCACCTCCACAGATGAAGAGGATGTTGCTGGTATCAATCTGAATAAGCTCCTGATGAGGATGCTTACGTCCGCCCTGAGGAGGAACGCTTGCAACAGTACCTTCTACAATCTTAAGAAGTGCCTGCTGAACGCCTTCACCTGAAACATCACGTGTAATAGAAACATTCTCACTCTTCTTGGTAATCTTATCTATCTCATCGATATAAACGATACCATACTGAGCTCTCTCAATATCGTAATCTGCATTCTGGATGAGCTTGAGAAGAATATTCTCAACGTCCTCACCTACGTAGCCAGCCTCTGTAAGAGTTGTCGCATCTGCAATAGCAAAAGGTACGTTGATGATCTTGGCCAAAGTCTGTGCAAGATATGTCTTACCAGATCCTGTAGGTCCAATCATAATAATGTTACTCTTCTGAAGCTCTACATCATTCTTGTCATCATTCTTGGGAGCAAGGACTCTCTTGTAATGATTGTAAACAGAAACTGCCAAAACCTTCTTGGCTTCATCCTGTCCGATTACATACTCGTCAAGGAAGTTTCTGATCTCAGCAGGCTTTAAAAGATTGATCTGCTGAGTTCTGCCAGCCATAGGCTCATCTTCGAATTCTTCCTCGATGATATCCGCACAGATATCTACACATTCATCACAAATGTATACTCCTGCAGGTCCTGCTATTAACTTTTTAACCTGATCCTGTGTCTTATTACAGAAAGAGCACCTGATCTCACCGGAATTTTTTCCTGCCATTATTACTCCTTTTACTTATCTGCCTTCTCACTAGGACGATTCTCAATGATAGAATCGATAAGGCCATAATCAAGAGCTTCCTGTGCTGAAAGCCAGTTATCTCTCTCTGTATCTGCTGCTACCTGCTCATAAGTCTTGCCAGTATTAGCAGCAAGCATTCTGTTCATCTTCTCTTTGGTCTTGAGGATATGCTTGGCAGCAATCTCAATCTCTGTCGCCTGTCCCTGTGTTCCACCAAGAGGCTGGTGAATCATAACCTCAGCGTTAGGAAGAGCCATTCTCTTGCCCTTAGCACCGCCTGCGAGAAGGAAAGCGCCCATGCTGGCAGCCATACCAATACAGATTGTGCTGACATCGCACTTAATATAGTTCATTGTGTCATAAATAGCCATTCCGGAAGAAATCTCTCCTCCAGGACTGTTGATGTACATATGGATATCCTTGTTAGGATCTTCTGCCTCAAGGAACAGGAGCTGAGCAACTATAGTACTAGCTGATGCAGCATTAACCTCTTCTCCAAGGAATACAATTCTCTCTTTTAAAAGTCTGGAATAGATATCGTATGATCTCTCTCCACGACTTGTCTGTTCAATGACATATGGTATTAAACTCATTTCCATCTCCCTTTCCAATTACTGTAATGGTGATATAAAGCAAAAAACACACCACTTACATTATAATGTAAATTTAATTATTTTGAAAGTTTTTTACACTTACGTGCAATACTACGCCCTAATTAAATTTTATGCAATCTTATATCCGTAAAATTTTTATAAAAAAAGCGAGGATGAAAATCATCCTCGCGCTCAATATTCTCGTAACAAGAATAAGGATTAAGCCTCTTCTTCAGTCTTCTTCTTTCTGGTTGCTCTCTTTGGCTTCTCCTCAGCAGTCTCATCAGCTGCCTTCTTAGTTGTCTTTCTTGTTGTTGTCTTCTTAGCTGGCTTCTCCTCAGCGTCATTGTCAGCTGCTGCCTTCTTAGCCACAGTCTTCTTAGCTGCTGCCTTCTTAGCGCCTTCCTTAACGTTCTCTACAAGGAAGTCTGCTGCCTTCTGAACTGTAAGGTCCTCACGCATTGTCTTAAGCTCTGCATCGCCCATAAGGCCCTTAAGCTTATCAGCATCCATCTTGTACTGCTCAGCCATCTTAGCAAGCTCTGCATCGAAATCATCATCAGATACTGTGATCTTCTCAGCCTCAGCTACTGCCTCAAGAACAAGTCTAGCCTGAATTCTCTCGATAGCCTGTGGTCTAACCTGCTCAAGCATCTTGTCAACAGTGTTACCTGTGTACTGCATGTACTGATCGAAGTTCATACCCTGCATCTGAAGTCTCTGAGCGAAATCGTTAACGATCTGTCTCTGCTGAGTCTCGATCATAGCCTCAGGAAGCTCCATATCTGAATCTTCGATAACAGCCTTAACTACGAGATCCTCTCTCTTAGCCTTCTCATCAGCTGTCTTACGCTCTACGAGCTTATTCTTAACATCTTCCTTGTACTCAGCAAGTGTATCGAACTCTGAAATCTCGCTAGCGAACTCATCGTTAAGCTCAGGAAGCTCCTTAGCCTTGATAGCCTTAACTGTGCACTTGAATGTTGCAGCCTTACCTGCAAGATCCTCTGCCTGGTAATCCTCAGGGAATGTTACGTTAACATCGCCTTCCTTACCGGCTTCGAATCCAACGAGCTGCTCTTCGAATCCAGGAATGAATGCACCAGAACCGATTGTAAGAGGATAATCTGTTCCCTTACCGCCCTGGAATGCAACTCCATCAACAAATCCTTCAAAATCAAGAGTTACGATATCACCGTTCTGAACTGCTCTATCTGTAACATCTACTGTTCTAGCGTTTGTGTTGCGCTGCTTGTCGATCTCAGCATCAACATCTGCGTCTGTTACGTCTACGTCCATCTTAGGAACTTCTACGCCCTTATATTTACCGAGCTTAACTGGTGGCTTAAGAGCTACTTCTGCTGTAAAGATGAAGTCCTTACCAGCCTCAAGCTGCTCAACGTCGATCTTAGGTGAAGATACAACGCTCTCGCCGCACTCTTCAACTGCCTTAGGATATTCTGACTCGATGAGCTCGTTAGCTGCATCCTCATAGAATACTCCCTTACCATACATCTGCTCGATCATCTTACGAGGAGCCTTACCCTTACGGAATCCAGGAAGCTGAATCTTGTTCTTATTCTTCTCATATGCGCTCTGCATAGCCTTCTCAAGCTGGTCTGCAGAAACTGTGATTTTAAGCTTAGCCATGCTCTTCTCGAGCTTTTCTACTGTTACGCTCATGTTACTATTGTTTCCTCCTAAAAAATGTCTCTGCCCCATTTGGGCACAATCGCTTTCAGATTATATCACAGTGGTTTACAAATTACCACACTTTTTTGTTATAAATGCATGTCTATTTTTACTGAATTTTTTCAAGGCTCATCTGAGAGTTTGAATATCGCCTGTCTCCGGTTACATCCTCAAAGAACCACTTGGCAGGATTATAATTACTAGCAGCTTCTTCTGATGGAAACTCAACTTCTGCCAGAATTCTGCCTTCAAAAGGAGCCTTGAATACATCAAGCTCTATCTTTATCTCGCCCTTATCCAAAGCCTCTTTTACCTGAACATCTTTATCAAGATACTCTTTAGTAAAAGCATCCTCGTTAAGTGGAATCAGATATCTCTTCTTTCTTATCATATTCCCATCTGTCTTAGCAGACATATGCTCATAGCTTATCTGATCAAGTGGCATATTGTACTCAACCTGACCAATACCTTCGCCATGATTTTTTTCATCAAAGGGAGTTCCCTTATAGGTCATATAATAGATGTCATCCTCTCTCCTGACTCTGATTGCAGGATGAACATTAAGATATCCCTGCTCAATTTCATGATAGGGATAAGCTTCCAGATCAAACGGAATCTCTTTTACTGTATATTTCTTTTCTATTTCGATCCCCATAGTATATTCCTTCCACAACTTAATTAAGAATTTTCTGCTCACCCTATCACTATACCATGATTTCAGCTAATCTCTGTGGTAAAATGGTTACAAAAATTTTGATAATTAGCAAAGGGGAAAATCTATGGCAAATACAGCGATTTTTTTAGCAGACGGATTCGAAGAAATAGAAGCTCTTACAGTTGTTGATCTTCTTAGAAGAGCAGGCATTACTATAACAACAGTTTCAATAATGGGCCAAAAAAAGGTCACTGGCTCCCACAATATTACTGTTTTGGCTGATGCTCTGATTGAGGATATAAACTTTGACGATCTTGATATGCTGATTCTTCCAGGAGGAATGCCAGGCACTACTAATCTTGGAGCCTGCAAGCCTCGTACTGACAAGATCTTAGAATGCAACAATAAAGGCAA